>Ga0334900_1000542_pt1 | contig 53507 bp, 37 predicted proteins | sample GraSluR3_MG_2_FD_207231 | JGI IMG/M metagenome (GOLD analysis project Ga0334900, IMG submission 207231) | Sludge microbial communities from methane-producing bioreactor in Wageningen University, Netherlands - Granular Sludge_31_08-R3 | ecosystem: Engineered > Bioreactor > Anaerobic >... | reverse complement strand
AATCATATTTTCTCAGTCTTTTAGAGTTCTGTCCACCAATCTTACTCAATTTTAGTTTAATTATTTTAAAGTAATATGGAAATATTTATATTCTCTTTGAACATATTAAAAAAGTGGAAAGAAGTGAAAATTTTCATCTTACATCAGGAGGTGTTATATTATGGTAGAAAAAAAAGAACCAGCAGAAGGATGGCCAGTTATAAACGGTGACTATGTGTTAGGTGATCCTCAAAGCTGTGTGGCTGGTGCCACCCTGGCATCACACATCGAGGAAATACTGGTAGATGCTGGGGCTGCCATTTCTGGACCCTGCAAAACTGAAAACCTGGGAATTGAGAAAATGATGGCCAACCTGATCTCCAATCCCAACATCAGATTCCTGATCTTGTGCGGATCAGAAGTGCAGGGACATATTACAGGTCAAAGTATTGAGGCTCTTCATGCTAACGGTGTGGATCCTGATAAAAGGAAAATAGTTGGTGCCACCGGTGCTATTCCTTTCATAGAAAACATACCAGATGAGGCAATTGAAAGATTCCAGCAGCAATTGGAAATAGTGAGTATGATTGATGTTGAGGATGCAGCAGCTATTCAATCACAGGTTAAAGAATGCATTGAAAAGGATCCTGGTGCTGTTGAAGAGGAAACTATGATCATTGTGGTAGAAGAGGATGAAGAAGTAGAAGATGGGCTAAAAGGCAAAAATCATGGAGAAAACTTTATCTGCATTGATTCAGAGCAAATTATGGTCCATTTGCTTTGTTTGGAAAAAAATACTTAAAAGCTCTGAACTACCTCTTTTGTATATAAGATAGTAAAATGTGTTTCCTGTAAATCACATTAATGATTTAAATATAAAAAGAATGATGGGGGGATGTGTGAAAACAATTATTTATCTGGATAACTGATAGATAATTTGTGGTGAAATGAGAGAATTTTCTTTTATAACTAGGATACCCAATGAACCAGGTACTTTACATAAGGTTGCAAAAATAGCAAAAATTCACAACGCCAATATCCATCGCATTCACTATAATTATAAAATTGATCCTAGTACTGTTTTTTTTGAAATATCTTCTTCTAAAGATGCATATGAAAAAATTAAGAATAAATTAGAGGAACTTGGTTATCTGCAAACCTCATTAGAACCATTACAGTATTTAAAATTTAATATATTTCTACCTAACCGTCCTGGAGCTTTATTTGAGTTTTTAGACCACATCACTTCAACTAATGCAAATATAGGTTTCATGGACTTTGATGAGAAGAGTAACAGACATGATCAGTTAACTATCAGCCTCACCTTAGAAAACACTACGGCAGTGAATTTACTCCTGGAAAATTTAAAGCGTTATTATCCAATGGAAGTTCTAGAATATGATGCTAAAGGTAAAAAACTTGATGAAACTGTGTTTTACTTACGGTTTGCCCAGAAAATTAGGGAAATAATAGGAACTGAGGATGAATTTTTACTTAAATTATTAAATGACATTAATCATATAGTTCAAGAGTTAACCCGCCTTGGTGAAGACCCTAAAAAGGTATTTCAAAGTATCATAGCCACTGGAAACACATTGAAAAACACTCAAGGTAACAAATTTTTTGCAGATGTGCAAATAATAAGTTTAACAGATGATTCAACTATTTACTGTATTCAACCACCATGTGGAGGGAACATATATCTTGTTGAAAGTAGAGGGGAGATGATAATGATAGACTCTGGCTACGGGATTTATCATTCGGATATAATTAAATTATTTCAACATTATGGAATTAACTTTAACCAACTCCAAGGAATTTATATAACTCATGCAGATGCTGATCACTCAGGTGCAAGTGGTTTATATAATGTTAAATCATATTTACATGAAGGTACTCTTTCTATTATTGATAAAACCAATAGAGCTTACGGATCCACTGCTGAAGAATGTGTTCTGGAGGAAGTCTATACTAAACTGATTAATCTTTTTTCTAAATTTAACCCACCAACCCATGTGGAGGTTTTCCCAGATAAAATAATAAAAATGATAGGTGAAATTCCAGTCATATCCTCTTTTAAAGTTGGAGATATGACTTTTGAAGTGCTGCAAAGTTTGGGTGGACACCTTTATGGTCAGGTTTTTTTCGTATGTCCCCAAAAAGGTCTTTTATTCACCTCTGATTCTCTTATAAATTTCGAAAGCTTAACTCCTGATAGAAAACAGTACAATATCCTTGCCAAAAATTTAATGACCTCTGTAAATGTTGACACTGAAAGAGCCAAAGAGGAAAGAAACACCCTTATTAAATTGATCTCCAATTTAAACGAAGAACTCTTAGGTGAAGGCAAAGAATGTTTAATATGTAGTGGGCATGGTGCCATCTCTGTTTTTGATGGAAATAAAATGAAAGTTAAGGGAGAAATACATCATTATGTTCCCGACTCTTAAGTTTCTATGATTAAAATCATTTTACTAGAAAAACATTATAAATCTAAAATTTAAACGCTTTAAATCTGATTCAATCCAACTTTTATTATTTTTGCCAAGTCATACACCATGAACTTATTTTAACCCAGTTGTTGATGATGGAATCATTATAGTCAAATAGATCTTCAAACTGAGGATATTTATCAATCTCCAGAACAGTTGGAAGGGTTTTCATCATGGAGATGGCAGTTTTTTTACCTGCAATCTCTGGAAGTAACCCCCAATTAATTTCATCCACAATGTGCAGTATAGAGGATAACATACTTACAACCAGAGGATTTTTAGAAAAATCATGAAGGATTTTCATTAAGTTATCCTTACTTAACGGACTGTCAAGTGTTTTTAGATATTGCCAATAGTTTTCTTCACTAAAACCAAAACGTTCCAATCTTACCAACATGTCACGCTGTGAACCAGCATTTAAATCACTCTGTTTGGACAGAGCTTCAGAGGTAGCTTCGATCACACATTTTCCAATGAGTTCCCCCAGTTTCGAGTGTTTACCTGCATTGGTTAAAATGTTTTGACTTTCTAGATTGGAAATTACTGCTATATTATCAGTTCCAGAACCGGTTGCAATACCATTGGAATACTTGCTGGGAGCCATAAGTTCCTGAAGAACCACGGTCTTAGCCTCTACTGCAGTCATCACTGATCTCAAGAGGGTGCTTTCTGAAAGCTTAGAATTTATTATGAGAATAGTATTGATGGTTCCAATGTCAAAATGGTAATTCCCATTTTCTTCATAATAGGATGCAGGATCCCCGGCTCTACCTCCGTTTTTTTCAATTCCAGCAGTTACTACTGCTGTAACTTCAATTTTTCTAAAACTTTTCGTTACTATGGCCACATTGTCCATATAAGCCACGGTTAAAAAACCTGAAACTTTCTCAGGGTCCATGCCTAGGTTCTTTGCAGTTTCCTTCATAAAAATAGGAACATCTCCATCTTCCAGTGCATCGATTTCTTCCTGATTTAACTGATGATTGAAGATAGCTTCCAGATCTTCTCGATAACCTCCATTGACCCATGAAATAGTCAATGAATTCCTATTTTCTGGCAATTTTACAATAATTGTATTAAAAGAGCGATAAATCATTTCACCAGTATTGGTTTGGTGGATTAGTTTCAGGGGATTACTGTAACCCTTTTTCTTTAACTGTTTTGCTTTCAAATCAATTCACCATGTATGTAACTATGATAAGTGTACTAATAAAAATTATTTAATAATAAAAATTAATTCCAATAATAAAAATTCTAAAGGATATTTATTCATTTTAAATTCTTATTCATCCATATTATTCCAAGTTTATTTATTTTGAATTTTTCAAGTTTAATGTATGATACAAACATTCTCTACGTAATTTCAGTAGCTCTTTTTTATTATTCTGCAGGTCCTCCACTTCATGTAAAATATCATCCAGCTTTCCCTGGATGCAATCTACTGTATCATCTTCATGGATCCACAGACAATCTGTGCAGTCCCAGACTGATTTTCCTTTAATCCATTTACCTCCAGTAATGGAATCTCCACAGGGATAAAAGGGACAGTAACAGAACGTGCAGTTTTGAGGATGTTGATGACAGGGATAGTCAGGGCAGTCGAAATTAGGACCTTCTACACCTTCACCATCCAAATATTTTTCATAGAACTTTCTAGTGAGAGGGTGGATCACAGGAGGTATTATGTAACCTCTGGCAGTTACAAGGGAACCATCCTGAACATAGGTGAACTTGTTTCCTACTACTAGGATGGTAGATCTGCCAATATCATCCCATTGAATATCCTCCAGAGTAGTTACAGTTAATTCAAATGTTATATTTTTTTTTGAATTTAAAGATACTTCAGATACTGTGGAAAGTTCAACCATTCCCACTGGTGTGGAAGCTGTTTTAAAACGCTTTAAAATCTTATAAACTTCTTCATGGAGGGGGTTGTTTTTTCCGGGTAGTTTTTCGAGTATGAGGATGAGTTCAGCTTCAACAGTTTTCTTTAACTTGAGTTCAATCTCACATAAAGGTACAGTATCATCATTTAAGCTGATGACTGCAAAGTCATGAAGTGGTGCACCTAAAATGGCAGATGCATAGCTGGTTGCGGTTATACCCGGAACCACTTTCACATCTACCTTAGGATATTTGTCCATGGATTGATAGAGGATGTTAACAATACCATCTGCTCCAGGATCTTCAGAGGATACTAAAACCACCTTTTTTCCTTCCAGAGATTCAAGAATACTAAGATTAACCATTTCTTCTTTCTTTATATCACTGCCAATGGTTTTTTTATCCATTATCAGATCTTCAATTTGTTTGAGATGTAGCGGATGACCAATAATCAAATCTGCCTTTTTCAGGATATTTGCTGCCTGAAAAGTCAGATGTTCTCTGGAAAATCCTATGCCCACAACGTATATCATGGTTTTAACCTTAGCTAGACAGTGTGGCTTCTTCTTTTCCTGATTCTTTCACTGTTGGATTGATAAATCGGTCTTTAGCTCTGCGGAATATCCTTTCAAATAGACCGAAGAACAGGAATAGGAGTACAGCATTAGTAACTGCATGGATAAGGTCAAAGGGAAAGCTTGCAGCATAAACTCCAATCACACTGGTTAGAGTGATACTGCTCAAGAATGGTAACATGGAAAGGTTAGTTATCCATCCATAGAAGAATCCCCAGCCAAAACCAAATCCTCCTCGTAAATACTTGTTTTTTTCAAGTCTGCTACTTAATATCCCTGCAGTTAATCCCATCAGCCCCCATGCAATCATCTGAAGCACAGTCCAGTAACCTAACCCCAGAAACAGACCCATTACTAAAGGAGTTAGAACTCCGGTTATAAATCCTGTTTCTCTTCCAAAAACTATTCCTGTGGTGATTATTATGAAAGATGCCACTGTAAGTCCGGGTATGGCGGCGGTGGGAAGATCTCCCATAACTGCTATTGCAACCAGAATGGCAATCAACACTAAATGTTCTACACTTGGTTTTGATTTTTCGAATATTCTAAAAAAAGCTAAAATAATCCCAATAATCAATATAAAGAACAGTATCCAGCTACCTAGTGTCATGTAGTCCATTACTTTTCACTCCAAATAAACTTGATTAATTTTAAAGTAAACTTGAATTAACCTGTTATATAAATGTAGTGTTTTAGCAATATTGTTAAGTGTTTTTTAGTTTGTATTATTCCTCTATTAATTAGAATGATTCTACATGATCTGCAATTTCACTCCATAAAACTCAAAATTAACGCTTTTTATCAAGTGTTTGGTGGGGTGTTGTTCAATCGAAATCTTTATATAGGATAAAAAAGTTAGGTATACCTAAGAAATTTAGGTTAACCTAAAACTCACCTGGTTATCAGGTATGTAAAAAAATTAGGGAGGTACTAATAACAATGATTAAAACGTTAAATAATCTTAAACAAGGCGAAACTGGAATAATAGTAGCTTTTAAAGGTAAAGGAAATGTTAGAAAGCATTTAATGGAAATGGGTCTTGTTCGAGGGTCTGATATTAAAGTAGAAAGAGTAGCACCCCTGGGAGATCCTATTGAAATTAAAATCAAAGGGTATTCCCTTTCACTTAGAAAGGAAGATGCAAAAAAAGTTGAGATTGAGATAAAATGATGAGCTTAGCAATGGCCACAGAAAATGAGAATTTGAAGATCGTCCAGGTCTGGCATGGAGGTAAATTCCAAAAAAGACTCCAAGAAATGGGAATTTACAAAGATTCCCAGATCAAGGTTATAAAAAATGATATCCCCGGACCGTTAATTGTGGATGTTAAGGGTTCACGACTGATTATTGGACGAGGACAGGCACAGAAAATAATGGTTGAAGGAGAATGACTATGGATAAAATAAAAATTGCACTGGCAGGAAACCCTAACGTGGGAAAAAGTACTCTGTTCAACCGCTGGACAGGCATGCGGCAGCATGTTGGTAATTGGCCGGGTAAAACTGTTGAAAAGAAAGAAGGAAGCTTCAAATACGACCAATATGGGATGGAAGTGATTGATCTTCCAGGAAACTACAGTTTAACTGCCTACTCTGTGGAAGAGGTGGTTTCCCGGGATTACATTGTGGGTGAAAAACCAGATGTAATAGTTAATATTATTGATGCTGCTAACCTTGAGAGAAATCTTTATTTAACTGTTCAAATGATGGAATTAGGTGCAAATCTGGTTCTGGCACTTAACATGAATAAATTTGCCCGGGAAAAAGGACTGAAAATTAATAAAAAACAACTTTCAGAACTTTTAGGGGTGCCGGTAATAGAAATTGAAGCCGTGGATGATACTGGAAGTGAAAAACTTCTACAAACAATAGTTAAAGTTTCCAAATCACCTAATGTTGTCCTGGACAGATTAGAATACGGGAATGAAGTATCAGAACATACAAAACAGCTTGAAAAAATCATTGACCAAGATATACCTCAACTGGATGCGCCTTCAAGTTGGATAGCTCTTAAATTAATGGAAGAAGATCCAGAAATTATTAAAAAAATTGAAGAAACTGGAAAAGGACAGAGAGTCTTAAAGGAAATAAAAAAGATCCAGAGACATTTCAATGATGTTTTTGGTGATGATGCTGATGCTGCCATTACCGATGCCAGGTATGGTTTCATAGCAGGACTGGTTTCAGAATCAGTTAAAAAACCTAAAATTGATAAAGTCACCAGATCTGATCTCATTGACAGAGTTGTGACTCATAAATATTTGGGAATACCCATATTCCTTCTTATAATGTGGTTAACTTTCCAGATAACCTTCACATTGGGTGACCCATTGGGAGGTTACGTTGAAGAAGCTTTCGCCTGGCTGGGAGAAACAATAGCTGCCAGTATGGGTGAAGGATTCCTAACGTCATTCATTGTTGATGGAATAATAGGTGGTGTGGGTGGTGTACTGGTATTCGTACCCCTGATCTTCATATTATTCTTGATACTCAGTATCTTAGAAGACAGTGGGTACCTGGCTAGAGCCGCGTTTGTAATGGATCGTTTCATGCACAAACTGGTTGGTTTGCATGGAAAATCATTCATACCAATGATATTGGGTTTTGGATGTGCAGTACCTGGTATAATGGCCACCAGAACACTGGAAAATGAGAGGGATCGATTATTAACTATGTTAATTGTTCCTTTCATGTCATGTAGTGCCCGGCTGCCTGTTTATGCCTTGATTGTGGCTGCATTCTTCTCAGCATACCAGGGATGGGTTATATTCTCCCTGTACCTTCTGGGAATAGTAGTGGCTATTATAGTGGCGGCAATATTCAAAAAAACCATATTCAAAGGAATGTCAGCACCATTTGTTATGGAACTACCTCCCTACAGACTACCCACAGCTAAAGGTGCCTTAATTCACATGTGGGAGCGAGGAGCGCTCTTCCTGAAAAAGGCAGGTACCATTATTTTAGCACTTTCAGTGGTTATATGGGCTTTAAGTAGCTTGCCAGTGGGAGTGGAATATGGTTCACAGGAAAGTGTAACTGGACAGATAGGAACTGTGTTATCTCCCATTTTCGCACCACTTGGATTTGGTGAATGGCAAGCCACAGTGGCCATTATCTATGGATTTTTGGCCAAGGAGGTGGTGGTAAGTACATTTGGTACCCTGTATGGTATTGATGGAGATGGTGGTGGAGAAGAAGCATCTGATGAGGAAGTTTCTGCCAATGAAACAGCATCCGTTGAACAGGTATCAAATGAAGCTTCTGGTGAACAAGTATCAGGTGAAACAGCTGTTGAAGAAGCATCTGCTGAAGAAGAGGAAACAGCACCTGAAGAAGATCCTGGTTACATTGCAGTGATGCAGGAATTATTCACTCCATTATCTGCCTATGCCTACATGGTGTTTGTGCTTCTTTACATACCATGTCTGGCTACCTTAGCTGCCATAAGAAGAGAGACCAACTCCTGGAAATGGCCAGCATTTGCTGCAGTATACACCTTTGTGGTGGCTTATGTGGTTTCCTTTGTGGTTTATCAGGGAGGTTTAATCATGGGATTTGCCTAAACTGCACATAGCAGCATAAACAACACCAGAAAAGAACAATAACAATTAATGGACGGGTTTACATGGTAAACATGAATGTTATAAAGTTAGAGGGGGTGATTTAATGAGCTGTAGATCTGGCATAAGTGGTAAAAAGTGTTTGAAGATGGATGATTTTGATCATCCTTCTTTAAGAGATGCTGATGAGAAAAAAGTAATCAAAGACCTCATAGCTTCTCATTTGAAGTTCAGGTAATCATAATTTAGGGGTGTCTATCACCAAATCATTATATCATCCTCAAATGTAAAATCTCAGGTGCCCCTACTTTATATTACTTTTATTTCATAATATGAAAAAAATCATTTCTTTTAGATTTTCATGAGCTCATTTTAAACTAGACTTATAAGTTCTTAAAAAACGAATTAAATGTGAAAAATTAACAGAATCATAGAATAAAATGTTAAAACTAGACAGTTTGTATAGAAAAGTATTATTTAGCTTTAGGAGGTGACATATTATGAAATGTAAAATTTGTGGTTATGTTTTTGACGAAAATAAAAGATCCGATGCTTGTCAGGGATGCCCTGTTTGTAATTGTAATATGATCAGATGCCCTAACTGTGGATTTGAACAGCTACCTGAATCAAAAACAGAATCAAAATTATGTAAATTTATAGCTTCATTTTTTAAACCTTCAAACAATAAATAGTAGGAATTATTTTGGTGCCAAACAGATCCTAACCAGCTAAGGAAATCTATGAAGAAAAAAATAAACTTTCCAACCATATATTCCAATAAGTCTTATATATAAAACTCTTAATTAATTGTTTGAAGAATTAAACTTCATAATTTAATTGGTCCTTTAGATCTGTTTTTATAGATAATATAAATTTAATAAGGGTTTTATTATAAGATTTGAATTTTGTAAACTATGTAGGCGTTAAATTATAGATGATCATCTATTTTTAACATGTATCCTCTAAATAGCAAACTTTATATGCTATGAAAGATTTAGGTATACCTAACACTAGTTTAGGTGTACCTAAATTATGTGTTGGTTAGTGAAATATTTGAAACAAGAAATCAGTAAATCTGTTGAGAATATTTCAATTTCCTGTAAGTAGAGAATATGGTTTATTGTCATCTGCCAATGAACATCTAAATTTAAAACCGTGTTCTCTAAACATCACAGGCCCTTATGTGGCTTTAAGTTCATAGCTCAAATGTATCACCTAGTTACTTAAAGCCACATTTCCTCCAATTTATTTAGAAACCATATATATACCTTTAACTGGTTAATGTTGGAGTGATGGATTTGTTTCTGTCTTTCCATCATTTCCAGTTAGAAATTCTATTATTCTAGTCATCATTTACTAATCATTTTAACATAATAAATTTAACATTAACTGTTTTGTTCTCATTTATTTTTGTATTGACATAATGTTTGAATTATCTAAGTTTTTTGGACCAACACCTTAAACTTAAAACTTTTTATAGTTTAAAATCAAAGGAATATCATAAATGATTAGGTGAACCTAATTGAGTGATGATAAAGAGAAAGTGAGTGCAAATATTGAAGATTATCTTAAAACCATTTATCAACTCAGTGAAAACGATGAACTGGTGAAAACTACTTCCATTGCTAAAAATTTGAACATAGCTCCTGGAAGTGTTACTCAAATGTTAAAAAAATTGTATGATCTTGGTTTTGTTGAGTATTCTCCCTATGAAGGAACAAAATTAACTGAAGATGGCCTTAGGCTGGCTAAAAAAATCATCAGAAAACACAGGTTATTGGAACGATTCATGTACGGTATTTTAAAACTTAAAAAAACAGATGTACATTCCCAAGCCTGTGAAATGGAACATACTTTGTCTGATACTGCAGAAAGAGCTCTTTGCCAGGTTTTAGAACATCCAGATACTTGCCCTGATGATGATGCACTTATACCAGAATGTGACTTGGAGTTTACAAGCTGCGATGAATGTATGAAAGCTATTAATGACGATTTGGAAAAAATTGGGAAAAGAAAGGAAAATCTGGTTTCAATTATAAAGCTTAAAAAAAATCAAAAAGGCAGAATATCATTTATAAGAGGGGATTATAAACTATTACAAGAACTTTCAGATGAAGGTATCACCATAGGAACCATGATTAGTATGATAAATATTGATTCTTTAAGCGATCAGGTAGAAGTTTCAGTCGAGGGCTCCCAAATAACTATTGGAAAGGAGATTGCTCGTAATATTTTTGTGGACACGAAAGAATCATGAGTTGAATCATAAATTTTCAAACTCTTCATTTAACTCTATTTCCACATTTTATCAAATATTATATCTTATTTTTTTAATATTGAAATAATCTTTTTTTTAAAATCGACCACCTATCCTTTTTAGAATTATTTTCTGGAAATTATATTTTCATAAAATTGAATAGCAAACTTTATACCTTATAAAATATTTAGGTATACCTAACAATAATTTAGGCATACCTAAAAAATATGGTTGGTTAAAAATTTTCTTATAAATTAAAGGGATGTGAATAAAATGAATTACATACTTGATTATCCTCCAGTAATACTGGCACTTTTAGCCACCATGTTTACTTGGTTAATGACAGCCCTTGGAGCATCTATAGTACTCTTTGTTAGGGATGTTAACCGGAAACTTCTCAATGCTTCACTGGGATTTGCTGCAGGGGTTATGATGGCTGCCAGTTACTGGTCTTTACTAGCCCCTGCCATAGAACTGTCTGAACCCCTGGGTGCCTTTAAATGGTTACCGCCAGCACTTGGGTTCCTGATGGGTGGTTTGTTTCTAGCTTCAGTGGATCGTATACTCCCTCACCTCCATCCTGGCTGCGCCCTGGATGAGGCAGAGGGTATTAAAACCACCTGGCATAGAAATCGATTACTGGTACTTGCGGTGACCCTGCATAACATTCCTGAAGGTCTGGCAGTGGGGGTTGTTTTCGGAGCATTGACTATGGAAACATCCTATGCTGCACTAGTCGCTGCATTAGCCCTGGCCATTGGTATTGGTATTCAAAACATTCCAGAAGGCGTTGCCATATCACTACCACTTAGGGGTGAAGGATTATCCAGGAAAAAAAGCTTTTTCTATGGTCAATTATCTGGATTTGTGGAGCCTGTTGCAGGAGTTATTGGAGCTTTACTGGTAACCATGTTTACACCAATTCTTCCCTATGCATTAAGCTTTGCAGCAGGGGCCATGATATTTGTGGTAATTGAGGATATAATCCCTGAATGTCAGCAGGATAAAGATATTGACCTGGCCACAGTTGCAGCTATGGCTGGATTTATTATCATGATGGTCTTGGATGTTGCTTTGGGGTAACTGTCTTTTTTCATAAACAATGGGGGGGGAAATCAAGTAATCAATCATCTATAAAGTGTTGTTCATGATATGGTAAGTATTGGGCTAGAATTTACATATTTGAGGGGGGAACTTGGCATATTAATGGTTGAAAGAATCCCTATATCCTGAAAAAGTAGGTATCTAAATTGATTGGTAAAGGGTAACTTGAAGCATGGTGAACAAAAAAAGGTTAATATTGAAAGTAGGTACCCGGATGCATGAACCCAGAATTGATAAATGAATATGTGTCACATGTGCCAAATGAAATTTGTAAGTCCATTGTACTATTTTTTAAAACTTCTTTCTTTTTGATATATGAACATATTATCAAGTAAAAATTGGGGAAAATAAATGATAACTCTAAAAGATTCAGTAACGATAAATACAACCTTGGAAAAGCTTTATAGTTGGCTTATTAATCTGGATGAGAATTTTGTAAAGTGGCATCCCAACCATGTGAAATTTGAGAAGCTAACTGGTTCCATGGATGTGGGTGACTGGATCTATTTTGAAGAAAATGTAAATGGAACCATTTATAAGATTAAAGGTGAGATTACAAGGAAAGAAATTAATAAAAATGGTTTTAGAGTGGATTTTAAAACCAATTCTGGTTTAGGACACATAACATTCATGGCAGAAGCAACAGAGAGTGGTTGTGTTTTTACTCACATCGAAAGTTTTGGTTTGGAAACTCCTATCATAGGTAATATCATAAATTTCATAATTTTCAGGGTATTAGTCCGTAAGAAGGCTAACTGGGATTTGATCTCACAGGATATGAAAGAAGATAATGTAAATTTAAAAAGGATACTGGAAACTGGTCAATATTAACTTCGTTGAACCTAAACCTACTTTCTCTTAACAATAAATACGACCAACCATTGAACTCCATAATATGAAAAGAAGTATACATTTTTTTTAATATTATTAATATAGTTAAGCCATTATTTCACATCTATTGGTATCTAATGGGGAATGGAATATTTTTTTGGAAAAATAATGTTTCATAATGTTTCGGATTCTTTTGCAACAACATAAGCCAGAGGAAAAGATGCTTTGATTAAAGAGGAATCCACAATTGAAAATCCGTTTTCTTCAAGAAAGGCTTGGAAACTCATCATTGTCCATTTATGATAGGTGCGAAAACCTGTTAGTGACATCAGTTGAGAAAGTATAGCTGCCTTCTTACTACCGGCGTGTATAAATGTAGGTGCAAAAAGCAAACCATTTGTTTTGAGTACCCTTCTAATTTCTGCAAGTGCTTTTTTTGGATTTGGCATGATATGTAGGGTATTAGCTATAATAACCGCATCGAAGCTGTCGGAGGCATAGGGAAGATCATACGCATTGGTAACAGAAAAATTAATATTTGTTACGTAAGACTGTTTTGACTTTTTGCACGCCGCCTTTATCATGTCTGGTGCAAAATCAATGGCTTCAATACACTTAATATGGTGAGCAAGTCCTAGGGCAATGATACCTGTGCCAGTGGCAATTTCCAGCACATGATCCTCTGGGTTGAGCTCTCGAACAATCCGTTGGATGACATCATGATATGCCGCTTCGTCTTTTTTCATAAATCGGTCATAAACAGATGAAAAACGATTCCAAACATTTTCTTCTTTTTTTGGCATTACATTATGTTCCTTTATACATTTATCGAGTTATTATGCGGAATATGGGTTAAATACGCCTTGATTTAGGTATTTTGGTATGATAATGATAAATGACTTTCCAATCCTTATTTTGTAAGATTTTAAGATTTTTGAGCAATCATACATAACCATTTTCCATTTTCATGTTCATATGAGACTACATCACTAAAACCAACATTAATGAGTGCATATTTTAGCTGTTCTTCGCTGTAAACACTCATGTCGATTATATTAGTCCATTTTTCGGCTTCTTCTCCTTTAGATAATTCGTTACAGATGAAGAATTTACCGTCGGGTTTTAAAACACGTTTAACCTCTTTAAAATCGTTGATTATATCTGGCCAGAAGTAAATGGTCTCAAAGGCAGTAGCCAGATCAAATTTCCCATCTTCAAAGGGGAGGCATGAAACAGTTCCATGAACAACATCTACTCTCCCTTCTGCAATTGCGTTTCTGTTGAATTTCCTTGAATTTTTAACACTTGTTTGGGAGTAATCCACACCATAAACCTTGGCATGGGGTGCTTTTTTTAATAGATTGGAAATATTTTTCCCACCACCACATCCAATTTCCAGGATGTTGGTTGCTTTTTCTATTTTTATATTACTTAAACACCACAAAGCATTTTTATTATGCATGATATTCATCATCTTCAACATTATTTTGCCAGTTACGCCTTTTCCAGGTTTACGTGTATTTGCAAAAATTTTCCTACTTAAACTCATATAAATCACCCTCTCCAGTAAATAATCTGTATTAGCATCTTTTGGGTGGAAACAATAATACAGGTGAAGTTATGGGGATGTTAGTATCTTTGATTGGGTTTATAAAGAAATGTTTTAATTTTTCTTCTCCAGCATCATCCAAAACATAATTATCAACTACTTTGCCTTTTTCAAAATGTAAAACATGGGAGCAGCATTCCAATATAAGTTCCAGGTCATGAGAAATAATAAAGATGATAATTCCTTTTTTTTGAAGTTTTTTTATATTATATGCCACTTCTTTCATGTGTTTTAAATCTAAACCACTGGTTGGTTCATCAAATATGATAATTTCTTTTCTTGATGCAATTGCACTGCCAATGGCCACCCGTTGTTTCTGTCCTCCGGATAATGCCATGGGATGAGTATCTTTTAAATGTAATAAATCAAGATTTTTTAAAATCTCTTCAGTTTTCTCTGTGGATTTATCATATTCCATACTGAGTAAAATTTCGTCTTCAACACTTTCAGTGAAAATTTGATGGTTTACATCCTGCATAACCATATAAGAAAGCTTTAAACGTTCTTTATTTCCTAGACTTTTTCCTTCCTTTTCCAACAAACCTTTACATTTTCTTTCAAGTCCACAAAGGCACCGGGCAAAGGTAGATTTTCCAGCTCCATTTTTACCAATTATGGCTATTACTTCATTTTGGGGAACTTCCAATTGTTCTATGTCAATTGCTATTTTTTTCCCATAAGAATATCTAAATTTGGTTAGATTTAGATGAGTGTTAATATCATTTGGTTTTGAGGGTTTTGGTGAAAAATCCTTTTTATTTTTAGAAAGATCTTCCAAAGATAAAGGACGAAGACCTAATTGTAAAAATGATTTATTATCCATGGATCTTAACTCATCTCTACTTAATTCCTTGTGAATTTTGCCATCTTTCATGTAGATGATACGATCTATTAAGTCATTTAAATAATACAGGCGATGTTCTGCTATTATAACCGTGTTTCCTGCATTTTTCCATATTGAAATTAGTTTTCTAAGATCCCAGGTTGACGCAGAATCGAGGTTGGATGAGGGTTCATCTAAAAGTAAAATTTGAGGTTTACTGGCTGAAACTGAAGCACAAGCAATAATTTGTTTTTCTCCACCTGATAATTTGAAAATGCTTTTATTTAACAAATGACGAATATTAAAAGTTGATACCACATCATGAAACCGTTTTTGAATTTCTTCAACAGGAAGTCCCATATTCTCACAACCAAAAACCAGTTCACTGTTGGTATCAACATTAAAAAATTGGGAACGCGGATTTTGGAATACTGATCCAATTATTTTCGCTGTTTCATATATGGGACTTTTTTCTACGGATAAGTCATTTATCATAACTTGACCATTTATTGAACCTTCATAAAAGTGTGGTATCAGGCCATTGATAAGCCGGGTTAAAGTAGTCTTTCCACAACCTGATTCTCCGCATAGAAGGATCATTTCTCCTTTTTTAATCTTAAGATTGATATTTTTTAAATCTGGTTCTTTCTTATTTTCATTATATGAAAAATTAAGGTTTTTTATTTCAAGCATGCTAAAAAGCTCCCTATTTAAATAAGATAAAAATAATTAATGCCACAGCAGAAAAGATTAATAAAATTATATCCTGAATATGAAACCCCACTTCACAGATATGGGTTCGTTTTACAGGGTTACCAAGTCCTCTGGTTAATGAAGCCGCAGATAATTCATCTCCAGTTTTAACCGCATTGATCAATAACGGTACCATAATATATTCCAATAGTATTAATGGAGATTTAACCGTCCTTAGATTAAATCCAATTCCCCGCATGCGCATAGCATCTTTTATGGTACGAATCTCTTCAATTAAAGTTGGAAAAAATCTGAAAACTACTGAAATGGGTATGGCTATAATTTCCGGAATTCTAGTTTTTTCCATTGATGCTAAAAACTCGCTTACAGTGGTGGTAACTATTAAATAGTATCCCATGACAATTCCCGGCATCATCCGAACTAAAAGATTAGTGATCATTACAATCAGTATGTTTAAGACTCCATGGGTTACAGGTATAAGAAATATTTCTCCCAGTAATGCCAAGGTGTAGGCTGAAATATAGATCAATGCTGCTTTTTCTCTTTTACTTAATAATAAAAGAAAAAAGGGGATGGCAACCATGAATAGGGTTGCGTAATGTGCTGTTTCCCCAAATACAATCAGGTTCAGTATTACCAGTACAATAATTTTCGTTCTGGGGTCAATTTTAAGATTTGCACGGGTATCTGAAGATTGTAGAATTTCACAGTTCATTAAATTATCCTCTTATCTATTCTTTTCTCATCTTAGTTAGGCTATGCCTGCTCTTTTGAAATGTTTTTCCAGGACAGATTTTCCAAGAAAAGCTCCTATAATGCCTGCTATGAAAGCAACAATTACCAGAGCAAAGAGCATCCAGTCAGGAGTGAGTGCCATCACTGTGGTAACATATTCAGTTCCCATGCTGGAACTCATATGTGCAAAGTAACTATCTCTCATAACCCACATGGGGATCATGGCTCCAATTATGAACATGCTGAATACTCCATATCCCAGAACAGAATTTTTAAAGCTTTGGTAATTACCTGCTCTAAATATTAAATCTGCAGCCAAACCAAATACCAATCCTGTTATGGCGGGTACAAAGGTATGTCCGGTTAAAAACATGACCAAACCCACAATAAATCCCATTATGGTAACCATTCCAAATTTCTTTACCTTGGTTAAAAATAACATAAACGGAATTCCAGTTACAATGGGGCAAATAAGTGGAAGAAATACCAGCAAAATTGGAATATAACCCAACATACCACAAGCGAAAAAAATCACAATATATATTGCGGTAAATATTCCCGTTGTTATTAAATCTTTTGTGTTTAGCCTATTCATTATTTCACCTTTTTTATTAATTTAACGGATTTTATGGCGTTTAATGATCAAATGTCTATTAATAACTGCCATGTTATCCATCAAGGCAATATGGTTTAAATTTAGTTGCACCTAAACTATATTTAAAAGTTAGTTTCACCTAAATTATATATAAAGTTTTAGGTGTGGCTAAAAATAAATAATTTTTAATCTCAATGTTGAATTAAACCATCCCTATTTTAACAGAAACAACATATAGCCATTGCTTGTGCATCTTAAAAGACGTATTCATCATCTTTCTGGATTAAACCAAAGAGTCACGACCTGAAATGGGCTTAAAATGTAGATAGCTATTCGAAAACGGGTTAAATCCAAAAAAGTTCTGGTAACCAGTCACGGGCTTATATTCTGTATATGGCTCTCGTCAGATTATTGTTTTTTAAGATGGTGAACTTAGAGAACAAGGAAAATACCCAGAATTAATGGAGAATCAGGGAACTTAACATAGTTTCTGGGATTAAATAATAAGTATATGGATGGAAATTTGGATCCATCAGTTAAACCAAAAAAGAAAATGAGTAGAACATCTAAAAAAAAAGAAGTTCAAATTCAAATTTCTTATTCTATTTTTTTTTAAATCAATGATGGGTATAGAAAACTTTATATGGTAACATGATTTAGGTATACCTAACACTTAATTTAGGCAAACCTAAACCTAAGATTGTGTGGAAAGATCTCAAAGTATGGAGAGAATAAAATTGAATGAAAATAAAGAAAAACTGGGTTTTTCCCGGTTAATGGAATTAACTGGAAAATTAAAGATATTATTGATTTTTGGATGTATATTATCTGCAATAGGGAGTGTGCTAACTTTAGGTCCCTTTGTTTATATTTATTTTATAATCAAGGAGATATTAATTGTAAATGGTAATATAAGTCTGGTAAATACTGGTTTAGTAATATCTTATGGTTGGTTAGCACTGTTTTATGCCATTTCTGGAATTTTAGTAACCTTTGCGGCATTGATGTGTACCCATGTGGTGGCCTTTAAGACCATCAAAAACGTGAGATACGATCTACTAAAACACTTGGCTGAATTACCTCTGGGTTTTCATACCTTAAATCCTAGTGGAAAAATTCGTAAAATTGTAGAAACCAATACTCTTCAGCTAGAAGATTTTATAGCTCACAGATTACCAGATTTAGTTGGAAGTATGGTTACTCCTGTTGCAATACTAATATTATTACTGTATTTTGATTGGGTGCTGGGAATAATCTGTCTTATTCCATTAATTGCAGGATTCACTATTCAGTATTCTATAATGAAAAGATCAAGTCAGGAATTTTTAGAAGTATACCAAAATTCCCTGGAAGATATGAATAATTCTGCAGTGGAGTATGTAAGAGGGATTTCAGTAGTAAAAGTATTTGGACAGACAATATACTCATTTAAAAACTTTTATGATTCCATAATAAGATACAAGGATTTTGTTCTGAAGTATGCTTTGTCCATGGAAAAATCAATGAGCTTATTTGTAACCATTATCAATGGAGCTTTCTTTTTGCTGGTTCCAGCAGGCATTATACTAAGTTCGTATGCTACAAATTATGAATCTTTTGTTTTAAGTTTCATATTTTATGCGATATTTGCCCCAGTTACAGCATCCATGCTCATGAAGATAATGTACACGGCTTCTGACCAGATGATGGTTTCAGAATCTCTTAAAAAGATCGACGCATTATTTAAGGAAAAACCATTAAAAGAGTCAGAAAATCCTCAAACACCAGAAAATAACAACATAATGTTTAATAACGTGAGTTTTTCTTATTCCAGTCAAGACCAGAATAAAGAAGAGATGGCTTTAGAAGACATTTCCTTTAAAGTTGATGAAGGAAAAGTAATAGCTTTAGTAGGACCTTCAGGAGGGGGAAAAACAACCATAGCTAATTTAATTCCCAGATTTTGGGATGTTAATAACGGAGAAATAACTATTGGTAATGTAAATGTCAAAGAAATAGCTTACTCCAAGTTAATGGACAGAATGAGCATTGTATTTCAGGATGTTTACCTATTTAAAGATAGTATTTTAAACAACATAAAATTTCCGAAGCCCGATGCCAGTAGAGAAGAGGTTTTGGAAGCTGCCAGATTAGCTCAGTGTGAGGATATATTGGAAAAATTATCAGATGGAATTGACACCGTAATTGGAACTAAGGGAGTATATTTATCTGGAGGCGAAAAACAGAGAATTGCTTTAGCAAGAGCTATTTTAAAAGATGCACCGATAATATTATTCGATGAAGCAACAGCTTTTGCAGATCCTGAAAATGAACACAAGATACAGCTTGCCTTTGAAGAACTAACAAAAAATAAAACAGTGATCATGATAGCCCACAGGTTGTCCTCCATAAAAAATGTTGATGAGATTTTAGTGCTAAAAAAAGGTAAAATTATAGAAAAAGGAAACCATGATGAACTCCTGAAAAATGAGGGACTTTATGCTAAAATGTGGAAAGAATATCAGTTAGGATTATCCTGGGATGTTGGAAAACGAACTAAAAAAGATAATAGAACGAATAATAAGGAATTACCAGATTCAAGTAATTTTGTGGATGATTTAGGCGGTTATAAAATAAGAAATGAAAGAAGTGGGGAGGTAGATCCAAATGCTTAAAGAATGGTTTGTTTTAACAGACAAAGGAGCTAGTGACTTAAAAAAAGCCATTTTTTCAGTAGTATTAACTGATTTGGCCTTGATGCTACCAGTTTTTATATTATTAGCACTCATCCAACAATTATTAAACCCTTTACTAGGGTTGGGTAGTGTTGATTTAAATTTAATATTATATACAGTGATTGCAGGGGTAATTTTACTCGTAATCTTCAGTACTCAACTGTATCACTATAAAAAAACTTATGTAGCAGCTTATGAGGAAAGTGCCAATAGGAGAATAAGGTTAGCTGAAAAAATAAGAAAATTACCTTTATCTTTCTTTGGTAAAAAAGATCTGACGGAATTTACAGGAACTATGATGGATGATGCCACATTTTTAGAAACTATATTCTCTCATTCTGTTCCTCAACTATTTGGATCAACCATTGCCATTATCCTAGTAGTAGCCATGTTAATGCTATTTGATTGGAGAATGGGAGTCAGTTTATTAATTGGTCTTCCCATTTCATTACTGCTTCTCTGGGGCTGTGGAAGGGTTCAAAGTAGGTTTGCAAACAGGCATGTAGATAACAAAATTAAAGTAGCTGATGCCATACAAGAATCTTTAGAAGGAATAAAGGTTATTAAATCATCAAATCAGGTAGAAATGTACTTTAATGGGGTTAATACTAAATTAGAAAATTTTTTCAGTAGTGCAATGAAATTGGAATTAGTAATGGGATTATTTATTTCTGGAGCGCAAATGGCCTTAAGAATAGGAATTCCTCTGGTGATACTGGTAGGTGTGGATCTATTAACTGCCGGAAGTATCAATTTCATATATTATGTCCTGTTTTTAATTGTTGCAGTACGGCTGTACGATCCATTAACCATAGCCATGTTGAAATTAGGAGAAGTATATGTGTTAATGACCATGATCAATAGAATGAATAAAATGGAAAATCAGGAGATAATGAGTGGTAAAACAGAGATCGATATCACTGATTATGATATTGAATTAAACAAGGTAAGCTTCGGATACAATGAAGAAAAGGTTCTGGATGATGTTTCCGTAACCATAAAACAGGGTGAAGTAACTGCCCTGGTTGGACCAAGCGGAAGTGGTAAGAGTACCATATCTAAATTAATAGCCCGTTTTTGGGATGTTGATAAGGGTAAAATAGTTATTGGTGGGAAAGATGTGAAAAGTATTGATCCAGAAACGCTCTTGTCCAATTTTGCCATAGTTTTCCAGGACGTGGTTTTATTCAACGACACAGTATTCAACAACATAAAGATCGGTAAAAAAGATGCAACTGAAGAGGAAGTTATAGAAGCAGCTAAACTTGCCAAATGTGATGACTTCATAAGGGACATGCCCCAGGGTTATGAAACTGAAATTGGGGAGAATGGATGGACCCTGTCTGGAGGAGAACGCCAACGTATCTCCATAGCCAGGGCACTACTTAAAGATGCTCCAATTATTTTGCTTGATGAAGCTACGGCATCGTTAGATGTTGAAAATGAAACCAAGATACAGGAAGCAATAACCAAGCTTATCCAAAATAAAACTTTACTGATAATAGCCCACAGAATGAGGACTGTTAAAGGTGCCGATAAAATCATTGTTTTAGATAAGGGAAAGGTGATAGAACAAGGCCCACATGATAAACTAATTAACAACGAAAATCTTTATAGTAGATTGGTAAAACTTCAAAATGAAAGTTTAGCATGGAATATTTAATTATTCCATGCATAGTTTATTAGATTTTTTTTAATATTTTTTTTTAGATGAGTTTGAAGTTTAATTTTTAAAATTCAGATGAAACCCTGATGTAACCAAATGGATATAAAATTGTGTAATTCTAATTATTTACTTTAAATGGGTGTACACGATTTAAGTTAGGGCATCCTTGCAAATGATATTCAACATTCTTTTTTTGAGAGATATTATTCTATTTTGAAAGTATATTTCGCTTTAATCTGTGTTTTAAATTATTTTAAGTGATCTAATCGAACAAATTGTTCAAATAACTTTGATTATTACTCAAATAAGTTTTAGACACCTTTAAATATGGTGAGAATTTATATAATCTATTAGAATTCAAAATTATATTAAAATATTGATTTGAGTTATTACATACATAGTGATTCAATCTCCAGTTAAGAAATAAATAAAGAAACATAATAACCAATTATTGAAAAAAAGAATAAAATCAGGCAAATGGCGCTTTTAAAAGATAAAATTATATGAAATTACAAAAAAAACATGGAGACAATGTACATGGAAACAGATACAGATTTAAATGAGAATATAGGTATTTTACTTATAGGACATGGAAGTAGTTTACCCTACGGAAGTAAAGTATTGTATAAACTGTCTGAAATGTATAAAAAAGTTTCAGATTCAAATTACCCTGTTGAAGTAGGATTTATGAATATTGAGAAACCTACCATACCTGCTGCACTTAATATGCTAGCAAAAAGGGGTGTTACCAAAATTATTGCTGTGCCTGTTTTTTTAGCTCATGGTCTTCACACCAAGCAGGATATTCCATACATGCTTGGATTAGGTGAGAGACGCAAAGATTCAAGTTACTATCCTGAAAATCTAGAAAAAATTGAGTTTGAAGGTCAAATCGTTTATACTGATCCAATAGGAGTCGACCCCAGGATTGTAGACATAATCACCAAAAAGGTAGAAGAAGCCCTTAATTAGGTTGAATAGATCCTTTTAAGAATTCTTCTAAGAATTAAGTTATTGAAAATTCTTGGAATGAAATTCAATAAAGTTTAGCAGTCATTTGACAACTTCAGATCACGCCGTGCCAAAATAACATCTGAAACCAGAAATACCTCCAAATTAACATAAAACCTCTATAATGAATAAGTTCTCATTAGATAGTAATGTTTAAATATGAGAATATACTACTACCCCTATGGGTATATGGAGGGTTTATATTGAGAAAATGTATGGATTCCGATAACCTTCATAGAAGATTAAAAAAGGTAATCGGACAGGTGAACGCAATCGATAGAATGATAGACGAAGATATCCCCTGTGAGGATATCCTGATGCAAGTAAATGCATCAAAGTCTGCATTGCATAAAATTGGTCAGATTATACTGGAAGGACATATAAAGCATTGTGTTAAAGAAGGTATAGAAAAAGGTGATAGTGAGAAAACTATACAGGATTTCACAAAAGCCATAGAATACTTCTCAAGATTATAAATTAGGACGCATTTAATTCCTATTTGGAATATTTGATAATTATAGCTATTAATCATAGGATTAATAGCTATTTTTTATCTTCCAACCATATACCCCTACCCCTATCCGTATTAGAGGGTAATGTTTAACCTAGATAAGGAGTTGTATCATGAATTTTAAAGAATTACTTTCCAACGAAGAAAAAAGAACAAGTATATTTCTGGGTATATCTCTAATCGGGCTTTTAATGAGTTTTTTTAATATAAAAGTGGGGCAATTTGATTCTGCATGGATAGCTATAATTTTATGTGGATTACCCATTATTAAAGATGCAGTTGTTGCTTTGGTAACTAACTTTGATATAAAAGCTGATGTTTTGGTAGCCATGGCATTGATATCTTCTGTGATTATAGGTCAAATCTTTGCAGCAGGAGAAATAGCATTTATCATGACAATAGGAGCATTGCTTGAGGAGCATACTGTTACTAAAACACGGGCAGGAATTGAAAGATTAATTAATTTAACTCCCAGAACTGCACGAGTAATATCCAATGGAGAAACAAAAGTAATCCATGCTAAAGATGTAAAAATCGGCAATTTAATCCAAGTATTACCTGGAGAAACAATCCCAGTAGATGGTGAAATCTATAATGGTGAAACATCGGTTGATCAGTCAGTTATGACTGGTGAACCAATACCTGTTGACAAAACCGTGGGAGATGATGTTTTTAGTGGTACAGTTAACCAGTTTGGCTCGATTATTATGAAAGCAACTAAATTAGGTAAAGATAGCTCACTTCAAAGGATGGTTGCACTTGTAGAGTCTGCAGATGCTGGAAAAGCAAAAATTGTAAGATTAACAGATAAATGGGCCACATGGATTGTTATAATAGCTTTAACTTCAGCAATAATTACTTATTTTGTAACCGGTGAAATTATTCGTTCAGTAACTATTCTTGTTGTATTCTGTCCGTGTGCATTGGTGTTAGCTACTCCAACAGCTATAATGGCAGCTACTGGAAATCTTACTAAGTATGGAATTTTAATAAAGGAAGGAGACGCACTAGAAAGACTGTCAGGAGTTAATAAAATAATTTTTGATAAAACAGGGACTTTAACCCATGGAAGACCTGAATTAACAGATATTATTCCATATAATAATTTAAATAACATTACTAATGAAAGAATAGAAATTAATGAATCAAATAATACAGGGGATACCCGAATAACTAACAGTATTAAAATTATAGAATTAAATACAGATTACAGTAAAGAAAATTTAATTCAGATAATTGCTTCCTTAGAAAGTAAATCAGAGCATCCTTTAGGAAAATCTATTGTTAAACATTTTAAAGATAATGAAAACAGAGAATTTATTGAAGTAGAAAATTTCGAGATGATTATTGGTAGGGGGGTAAGAGGAACTGTTGGTGAAAAGGAAGTATTAGCAGGTAACCTTGAGTTATTGGTCGATAATCATATTTCAATTCCATTAGAATGGATAGATTCCAACATATCCCCCTTCATAGAAAAAGGTTCAACAGTAATTTATACAGTTATTGAGGGAAAATTTACAGGAGCTATTATTTTAAATGATGTTTTAAGGGAGGATGCAAAGGAAGTAATTAGTTCCATTAAAAAAACAGATTTAGAACCAATTCTACTTACAGGAGATAATGAAAAGCCAGCTAATCACATGGCAAAACAATTGGGAATCAACAAAGTATATCATAATTCCCTTCCAGAAACAAAGATGGAAATTATTGATAAATACCAAAATAAAGGTGAAAATGTAGCTATGGTTGGAGATGGCGTGAATGATGCTCCTTCTCTAAAAAGATCATTTATTGGAATAGCTATGGGTGGAATTGGAAGTGATATAGCTGTTGATGCAGCTGACATTGCTTTAATAGGAGATGACATTAAATACATTCCTCATCTTTTAAGACTTTCGAAACAGACGATAAAGACTATAAATACAAACATATTCATTTCCCTAACATTGAATTTCATAGCTATCATTTTGGCCATCATGGGAATTTTAGGTCCAGTTCTCGGGGCATTGATTCACAATGTGGGGTCTGTCCTGGTTATCATTTACTCTTCATTCTTGTTGAAGTGGGAAGGAAAAGAAAGAGAATTTTAATATTGATATTTAAATGGATTTTTGATTATTTTCCATTCAATTTTTTACAAGGCATATGTTAAAAATCTCTATTAACAAGGTAGTGTCCACTTCTCTCGGCACCGACAAGTTTTTACCATACTCAAACCCATTATGATTGTTATGTCCAATGAAAGATCAAAAATTAATTTAACATTAAGTTTAATGATTCTTTTTACCATTATCACTTCTTTTTCAGGTTGTATTTCTGAAGATCCTGAAGGAGGTTGCTCGGATTGTTCAGTCTGCACTGGTTGTGATATTGGTATGAATTCCACAGAAGAAGCTAGACTTTTTGACGAGCTAACTGGCATAGTTAAAAATTACATTGCAGAAAAGGAAAATATCACAGACCAATCAACTATCCAAACTTACATAACATTCAAATCTAAGAATGAATCATTTGTAACAGCTGAAGTTAACGGAAAAACCTGGAATGGAACCTGGTTATATTCTGACGGTGAATGGAGTCCTGGAGAAGATTTTGGGAGTCATTAACATGAACACCCTTAATTTACTTACAGTTTATGAGGTTATAATTTATCCAAGAATTCATGAGTTTAATTCTAAGACTGGAGAATTTCTTTAACTGGTGAAGTCATGAGTTTTGTTCTTAACTTCCTACAATTTCTCTATCAGATAATCCTTGAAAACTCTTTTTTCATCCTGTTAGGATTTTTGATAGCAGGTTTTATTCACATGTTTCTTCCCTCACACCTACTGGAAAAATTAGTAGGGACTTCAACTCTCGGGGGAATTTTAAAGGGAATATTAGTAGGTTTGCCACTTCCCATATGTTCTTGTGGAGTGATTCCTGCAGCCATAGCTTTGAAAGATAAAGGTATTCGAGATTCAGTTGCAGCATCTTTTTTAGTTTCAACATCAGGATTTAGTGTAAGTTCTGTTATCCCCTCCTACTCCTTCCTGGGACTACCTTTAACCCTTATGCGGCCAGTGGTAGCAGCAATTTCTGGTGTAACTGCAGGTCTTTTGGTCCATTTCATTGGAAAAGATGACAATCAACTTGCAGATCATCTTGAATGTCCAGTTGAAGGTCATGTTTATGGTGATGGGCACTGTGGTGGATGTGGGAATAAGTTCATTAACTTCAATGAAAATGAATACAGTGCGACTAAATTTAGCATGGGGGAAGATAAGTCTAAACCTACTGAAAATGAATTTAATATTACGGGGAATAAGACTACCAATGATTATAAGGATAATTGGGAGGATAAAACATATGCCAGAATCAAAGAAATTCTCAGATATTCATTTAAAGACTCATTTTCCGATGTTTCCACATCACTTCTATTGGGCCTAATTTTTGCAGCATTGATAGGTGCATTAATGAGTATAGGGATGCCCTGGGACTATTTAAAAACTTTTGCCTCTGATCCAGTGTTATCTCTTTTCATATTATTACTGGTGGCCATCCCCTTATATGTCTGTCCCACTGCTTCCATCCCCCTGGCATTGGCCTTTATCTTCATGGGATTCACACCAGGGAGTATACTGGTTTTCTTATATGCAGGTCCTGCCACCAACATGGCTTCTATGTCTATGATTCTCAGCAAATTCAAAAAAAGGTTCCTCACCATATACATAACTTCCATTGTATGTGTATCTCTTATCATAGGTTATCTGGTGAATTTATTTAGCAGCTATTTTATTCAGGGTATTACCATCACTGATCTGAGTGCTTACACCAGTTTTGTTCCTTACTCAGTGAAACTGTTATCATCAGTTTTATTGGTTGTACTGATGATTTATGGCATATATAGGACCAAAATAGTACCATTTAAAAAAAATAGGCGGAATAACCTTTAAAGCTGCCATTGAGTTTTTACATCAGTCAGGGTCACACAGTCTGGTAAGTAATCTTTCACCATCCGATTTACAAAGGTGGTGTAGAAATTGTTATTGGAAAAAACTGGTTTAGGCTTATCATCAACCTGTATTCCACCATCAAAGAGTAAGATACATCTCTGGGAGTATTCTGCAGCAAAATCAATGTCATGGGTAGTCATTATAATGGTTAAACCATCATTTTCCAGTTTTTTCATCAAATCAGCGAAATGAAGTTTGGACACTGGATCAATACCCTTAGTGGGTTCATCCAAAATTAAAACATCTGGTTTGGTTAATAAAGCCTTTACAATGGCTATTTTTTGTTTTTCACCACCGCTACAATCATAAGGATGTTTATCCAGTAAATCATTAAGACCGAAAAGATGGATAAGATCCTGTTTTTCCTCTTCAGACACGAATCTGTTACCTTTAAATTGGGGAGATTCAGCAGGTGAAATATTAGAATCAGAATGGTCTTTGGATCCTAAAATAGATTTGAACAATTTACCCAACCCTCCATTGTTCTGGTTTAATTGTTCTGGAGTTAATCCTGAGGGGTACTCTGCAAACTCTTCTTTCACATTCTCCTGGCGGAAGTGTATCATGGGGTTCTGATGAACATAACCAAGACTGAGACCTTTTTTATAGGTAACCTTCCCTTTTTTGGGCTTCATAAGTCCAGCTAATATCTGTAACAGGGTGGTTTTGCCAGTTCCATTTCCCCCTATAATACTTAGAAATTCCCCCTTTTTAATATCAAACTGAATTCCCTTTAAAACTATATGGTCTTGCACATAACCAAACCAGATATCCTCACATGTGATCAAGGTGTTTACATTTTCAGTTTTCTCAACAAGTTGTTCTGTATCATGAGTCTCATTGTCCTTGGTTAAGGATAGGGAACTGTGGGATTTTTTCAGTTCATCATTCAGAAGATTTAGATTTCCCCGCCCCTGACGTATGTTAAGGGGTATTTCCAGTTCATTTACATAATCATACTTTGATTCCAGGAGGAAATTGATACGGGTTACGGCGGGCAAGTAATTCCTAAATATTTTATTGTTCCATGCCTCCTGACATATCATGCGGGGTTCATTGGAGTATTTTATGCATCCTTTCTCTAAGAATACTGCTTTATCAATGAAGGGGAACATGTTGTCTATTTTATGTTCTGTGGCCATTATGGTGATGGAGAACTCTTCATTCAACCGTCGTAGTATAGTTAGAAAATCGTAGGCCGCAATGGGATCCAGTTGTGAGGTTGGTTCATCTAAAAGAAGCAACCTGGGTTTTAACACCAGTAGAGAACATAGATTAACCAGTTGTTTCTGACCACCGGAGAGTTCATTAACATTTTTATAAAGATATTTATCCAGACCAAAAAAAGCAGTCATCTCTGCTACTCGGTTACGAATTTCATTGGTGGGTAACCCCATATTTTCCAGGGAGAAGGCTATCTCCTGGAGTACATTATCTGAAACAAATTGATCTTCAGGATTTTGAAATAAAAAACCGATTTCAGAGGCAGATCTTTCATCTTCTATAGTGCGTATATTTTCCCCATCATAATAGATCACACCATCACAATCACCTACAGGCCGTATTTCATTTTTTATGTTGGCTAATAGTGTTGTTTTCCCCGAACCTGATGGTCCGCAGAATAAAATAAATTCTCCTTCCCTTATGTCAAGATTTATGTTGGAAAGGGCATTTTTTTGGTGGGGATATCGGAAACTGAAATCTTCAAATTTGATTAAGCTCATCAAATCTTTCTCCTCAACTTTTTATCTTTATAATTTTTTAGAATCTCCCCTTATCTTTCTATTTATAAGTTAATCTGCTCTATTTATAAGTTAATCTGCACGATTTAATCCTTATGGTGCCATATCAACTTTTCTCTGAGTTCTAGATAGATAAGGGGCATTAATAAGATTAAAAATGATAAATAGTATAAGTTTAAAATGTTTTCTGAAGCATTGAAGTTCAAAGTAGGATAAATTTCAATCCTTCCATAACCATGCGCCAGGCCAGCAAGGCTGATAACTGTCGTGATAATAATGAATAAAATCAATAAATAATCAATTTTCCTGAATTCATAGGATAAATAACTTGTTCTTTCTTTTATACCATATCCTCGGGCTTTCATTGATTTTGCAGTGAGCATGGACTCTTCCAGTGACCAGGAAACCACAACTGCCAACATTTGAGCGGTTTTTTTAATTCTCTCTATCCTGGATTCACCATTTTGTTGTTGGTCATGTTTCTGGTTGAATTTGAAGATCTTATTCACCTCACTTAACCTGTAACTCAGAAGGGGAATAAATCGCAGGGCCATCACTATTATCATGGAAATATGGGGGAATCTCTTTGAAAAAAGATAAAGCATCTCCTGATAAGAAACTGAACGATTATATGAAGCAAATACCAGTAATATGATTAGGAGGGAGAGACTCATTAAAATTCCATACACCAAAGCCTCCAGGGTAATGAAATAGCTTCCCATAATATATATTTGGGTGGTTCCCACTTTGGATGCCAGGGGGTTTAAAATAATTATTAGAATAGACATGGGGATAAAAAACTGGATTACATTCTTAAATTCATGACTAATGCCCTGCATGGCAATTAGAACCGAAATGCAAATTAAAAAAGAAATCAAATAGTAGGGGTCATTGAAAAGGAATGCGAGAATTACAAGTAGCAAATAGTAAATAACATATATTGCCGGATGAATTACTGTTAATTTCAAGGTTCGGCTCCATTAAATGATTAGATGATTTTTACTATTTTTATAAGTTACAACTACATAATCAGGATTTAAAAAGTTATATGGATTTAAGGGACTTAGGAGGTCTAAGTCCCTTAGTTGTGGCACCTTTAGGAAAACAAGGAGTTTTTTGGACCCTATTGGTGTCAATTTGTAGGTGTATGGATTATCAAGTATCCATAGAACTTTCTACTATATAAACTTTAGTTGAAATTTTTTAAAGTATTATGGAAAAATTTATATTTATAATACTCTTTAATATTTTTCAAGGGATATTGAATTATTCAATTTACCCATAAAACAAAAAGGAGGTGAAAATCTTGAGAAAACAAGCAATTTTACTAGTAACAACAATTGTTTTTGCACTGATGCTGTGTGGAGCAGTATCAGCAGAAGATCTAGACGGAAGTATTGATACAGGCCAACAACAGGTGAATTTAACTGATAATCAGAGTTTAACTACTGATACCTCGGGAGATGATCAAGATCCCAGAATCTATGGAGTAGTAAAGCAAATCTACAATGAAAGTTCTGGGAGTTATACAAATCTTACAAATGCCATTCCTGTGAGTGATGCAACTGTTACCATTAAAAATCCAGTTGATGATTCAGTGATTGCCACCGGAACCACCAATGCCAATGGAGAATATGATATCAGTTTCCTATCAGCACTCACCCAGTTCAAGGTGGAAATCGCCTACTCCACGTACAAAACTTACCTGGAGAATGTGACACCAACAGGTACACCCATACCAGAATATCAACTGAACCACACTTTCATGCCAGATATTGCCATGTTATTTTCAGATTCTGAGAGAGCAGCGGCAATTAAAAGCCTAAATAATCGTAGACTAATCTGTTTAGATATTTGGTATGGCACATCAGAAAATGATTGGATTATGGAGTACGTGAACTTTGCCTACATAGATATGGCTATGCCAGGATCAGGATATGGTGACTCCTGGTACGATGAACTACTGCTTAGTCCAGCAAATGCAAACTACATGATCTCCCATGCCCATGGATATCCCTGTGACACAGATACAGATTCTTATGGTGGAGATGGACTGCATATAGTAGGTGGTCATGACACCAGCGATACTGAAAATTCACTGGAAAACACCTACCTGGGTTCTTACTATAGTTTAGCCACTGGAACTGCTATACAAACAAATCTGCAGTACATGGTGGAGTACATCTATTACCTACTTGGAGAAACAACCATTAACCCTACCCAAGATGGAAAAGGCCCGGTGATGGAGACACCTAGCTGGGGCATATATCATCCGGACTATCCCACCAAAACAATGTCTGCTGTCCCTACCCATGATCAGGTAAAGACATGGATAGAGTCTAATCCAGGATATACAGCTTATGGTAGTTTAAATTGGATGGAAGAAGATTACAGCAACTGGTCAGCAACATCAAGAGATACATTATACCAGGAATTTGAAAACTGGTATGATAACAATAAATCCAGTATAACCGGTCCATATATAGTAATCGTCAGTTACAGTCCTGGTGAAACCATCGATGCCCTGATAAGAGAATATGAAAGTCAGGGTAGAGCGGTTTTGAACCTGTTTCAGAGTGAACAAACTCCTGCTACCAGTGTTTTACTGGAAGAACTGGTGATTGGAATTAATGGTAATGGGCCACTGGAAAGGGGAGTCTCTGCAATTACATCACTCTACAGTTTTTCACTAAACTATGCAAACTTCACAAATGGAAACGGAGCTCTAAGTGAATTGGAAGCCATTAATCTGGCAGTAATCAAAGGAATTCAGTTATACGAGGAGAGCAGTTTAACCAGCCCACTGGGTGCTCAGGCAGAATGGACCTATGCTGTAACCTATCCTTACTTTGAAGGAGTGTTCAGTCCCATTGTAATATCTTACAATGATGAAAACGGAGTGGAACATCCTCTGGATGCAGGAATACAAAAATTAGTTACCATGACTAATATGTGGGCTAAACTCAAGGAATTACCCAATTCTGAGAAGAAAATAGCCATAATACTCTACAATTATCCACCAGGAAAGGCAGAAATGGGAGCTTCATACTTGGATGTTTTCCAGAGTGTGCATGACCTTCTGGTGAAACTGAAGGATGCAGGTTACGATATTGGAACTGAAGAAATACCCACTGCCAGTGAACTATTCACTCAGGTAGCTGAATTCGGTAACAAAGGTAGCTGGGCACAACCACTCCTAGATCAGTACGTGCAGAACAACCTGGAATCACTGCAACTCAATGGACAACTGGTTAATGCAACCACCTACCTGGCATGGTTCAGCCAGTTACCAGTAGCCTTACAGCAGCAGGTTATAGAAAAATGGGGCGATGCCCTGGGTGATATCATGGTTTCTTCTGGATCAATTGTAATTCCCGGTATAATGCTAGGCAACGTGTTTATCACAGTACAGCCCAGCAGAGGATGGGAAGAAGTGGAAGATTATCATGATGCATATTTACCACCACACCACCAGTACATTGCATTCTATAAATGGTTAGAAGAAGTCTTTGGAGCCAATGCCATGATCCACATGGGAACCCACGGAACTCTGGAATGGCTTCCAGGAAGAAACATTGGCCTACAGGAAGATGATTGGCCATTCCAGTTATCCAACATACCAAACATCAACCCCTACATAGTATCCAACCCAGGGGAAGGGTTGGTAGCAAAAGACAGGGCTAATGCACTCATAATAGATCACATGACACCCGCCATGGTGAGGTCCAATTTATACGGAGACTTGGTGGTTATACATGATCTAATACACCAGTACCAAAATGCATTGAACCTGGGTAACAACCAGATCCTACCTGCACTGGAAACACAGATAACTGCAAAAGCAAATGAATTAGGCCTTCAAAACCAGCAAAGTGGACAAAACTTTACGGAATGGTTGGAAGAAATTCATCTACAGTTACACGAAATTGAAAACGACGTCATACCCCTTGGTCTACACAGTCTAGGTCAGGTTTTAACTGGTGATGAACTGGTGGAAGAAATCTTCACCATAGCCTCATCCATGACCCAAATAATGGATCATATGAAAACCCTACTTTACCCAGCAATAACATTGAGCTATTATGATATGCAACAAGATACCCAGTACGAAGATGAACTGGATGCCATAGACACTCAGGTCAGAACCTATATAACAAGAATAGCAAATGGTGAGGATCCAAACAGTCTGGGCATTAGCAACGCAGATCTACTGGCTGATCTTGAGTACTGCAACCAAACCATCAACGAAATCAGGGACAATCAGGAATGGGAAAATCTCTTAAACGCTCTTAACGGAGGATTTGTCACATCTGGCTTGGGGGCTGACCCTGCCTACGCAGATGTTCTGCCTACAGGTGTTAACTTCTACGGTGCCAACCCCAAGAAAATGCCTACAGAAGCTGCATGGAATACTGCTAAGGAGGTAGTAGATCAACTGTTAACTAATTACTACTTAGAACACGGTGAATTCCCGGAAACCATTGGAATGGTCATGTGGGGAACTGAACTACTCAGAACCGATGCTATATCCATAGCAGAGTTTCTGTATCTTTTAGGTGTCCAACCAGTGTGGAGTGATAATAAAGATGTCCAACCCATGCCTCAACTGATTCCACTGGAAAATTTGACCATTACAATTGATGGTGTCACCTTACAGAGACCAAGAATTGATGTATTCACTACAGCAGTCACTGGAAATGAGATCTGGATAAATCTTATGAACAATGCAGTTAAAGTAGCTGCAGAAGCACCTGGAGAAACTGCTGAGGAAAATTACGTTAAAAAACACCTCTCTGAAAACGATTCTTTGGATCGTGTCTTCGGTCTCAGAGGACTGGTTTTAGAGGGAACTGGTGTCTGTGATATGGTACCTAATACCAGTAAATGGGATACCAGTGATGAACTGGCTAGTGTCTATCTATCCCGAGTTTCATATGCATGGAGATCAACTGAGGACGGAGTCCAAATCAGTCAGAACAGAAACACCTTCCAATACCTTCTGGGTAACATGGACATGGTAACTCAAACCATTGACAGCACCTGGAGATTACTGGATACTGATGACTATTATGACTGGTTTGGTGGAATGTTCCTGGCATCCCAGAGTTTAGGTGGAAATCCAGATGCCATATTAGCAGATATCCGGAACAAAAACAATATAATAACTCGAACTGCCCAGGAAGAGGTTGAACTAGAGATAAGATCCCAGTTACTAAACCCAACTTACCAGGATTCACTCTTAGGCACGGCCAGTGGTTGGATGGAATATGCCTCCCGATATGAGAATCTATTTGGAATGCAAGCCACCACTGGATGCGTATCTAACGAAATGTGGACTCTGGCAGCCCAAAATCTTTTAAGTGATCGATTCGGTGTAAACGCAGATTATCAAGCCTATGCCACTCAAAGTATGCTGGGATGGGTTATTGAAGCTTCCAGAAGAGATATGTGGCAAGCAGATCCACAGCTGTTATCTGATCTGAAAGATAAGTACATGCAAATTGCCACAGAATATGGAGTGTGCTGCTGTCACCACACCTGCGGAAACCTGGCATTTAACCAGTACATGATTACGGGTTCATCCCTAAGCACAGCACAACTTCAACAGTTTGCTGCTGTTCTACAGGGTGCAACCGGTGAATTAGTCACTGTAGGAACCACTGGAAATACAGGACAAACTGGACAGAATGGTCAGAGCACAGGTCAAAGCAGTAGTACTGGTCAGACCACTAGTGGAAGTTCATCATCTGGTAGTGTTTCGCTAGGGGATGTTGGTGCATCTCAGGAAGTTTCAACATCTGGAGAACAAACAAGTACCACTGGAGAAGGTAGTGCTTATGAAGTATCACAGGCAGGTCAACAATCATCAGGTCAGTCCAGCATGCCCATAGTGGCCATTGTTGGAGTGATACTACTAGTGTGTTTGATAGGTGTCGGATACTTCCGAAACAGTATCTTTGGATTCTTCAAAAAATAGACCAATTTTCCCCCATTTTATTTTTTTTGGGACTTTGTTTACTTTTTTTTATTTATTTTAAGGGATATTCCAAAATGAGCATTAAATTTTAGTCCTGTGTATATGTTTTTCAATTTATCTATTTAATTACTATTACTGATTATCGTAATATTTATATTCAAATATATTTTAATTATTGTAAGGTTTAGTTGAATTAAGAATAGATTTAGATCATCACTATTGAAGATTTAAATACTATTTACATCAATTTTGCCGCTATAAAAATATTTAAAAAAACAAAGGAGGTGAGAATATAAGAAAACAAGCGATTTTACTAGTAATGACAATTGTTTTCGCACTGCTCTTATGTGGAGCAGTATCAGCAGAAGATTCACAGGAGGTAAGTGGTGTTGAAAACAACACATTCAATTCAAGTACTGAGAACAGTAGTGCACTAATTGATCCGGAGATAACCCTAAATATCAACTTAGAACATCCAGAAGCCCTTTCTGAAGGTAAAAAACCAGATTTAACAGTTAAGGATGCTGACGGAACAGTTATAAATGACATAACAGTAACAAAAAGTGGAGATAATCAATACAAATTGAATTTTATCAGTGATAAAACAATTTTCAATTTAACTATTGGTGCAATGGGACATGTGCCTCAAACTGTGAATGTATTGGTTTCCCAGAGGAACGTCTCAGATCCTATCCTATATGGAAATGTATCAGTATATTTAAGAGCTTACAGTCTGATGATACTGGGAGGTGGCCCTGGTCTTGCTAAACCATTTGTTGAAGCTAACCAGGACCTTAGAGAAAAGGGATACTACTTTAATCTAAACTTTTTCTCATACAATGAAGTTACTTCAACCAGTGAGGATATAAAAAATAGGATTAATCAGCATGCTCTCACTTCAGATGTTATTATAATGTATATGATGTCTGATCCAGAAGCTATAGCCACAAGACAACTTTTGTCTGGTACAAATGCCAAAATTTATGCAGTAGCTATATCTGCATTCTTAAATGACACATCAATAATTTCCAATGACACTGATCTGGGACGATACTTTTCTGGTGGTCCTGAGAATTTTGCAAAGCTACAGTTGAGAATTCTCCAAAAAATTGGAATGGCAGTTAATCAATCCGAAAATTTAACTGCTATAAACTATTCTACACATTTTATTTACCACCCTCAATCAGGGGCTACTTTTACCACATGGAATGATTACTTCAATTGGTATACGGAGACAGGTAGGTATAAATTGGATGCTCCCTGGGTAGGAATAATGTTTGATCGCAGTTTTTTCCTTAATGGAAATACAGAACTTTACAGTGAAACCCTTAAAAGTTTTGAACAGAAAGGAGTCAATGTTATAATGGCTGTGACCTATGGTGATGAAGGTAGAACTAATGCTATTTCCAATTTTTTTATGAATGGAAACAGCACCAGGGTAAATGCTGTGGTGGCATGTTTGGCGTTTTATGTGGTGTACGGTAAACCAGAAGAAAGTGCTACGTTGCTTAAAAGGCTTAATGTTCCGATATTCACTCCCATATATGCTCTGAATTTAGAAGATTGGCAGAACAGTTCTGCGGGTCTTGCTGGTCAAGCAGTATACGCATACATTGCCATGCCTGAACTTGAAGGCAGAATCGAGCCAATTATGATGGGGGGAGTCGATTCAGAAGTTGATATTGACTCATACACAGGAATCAGCGTAACTCGTTATATAGCCCTACCTGACAGAGTAGAAAGAATTGTTGGAAGAGTTATTAACTGGATAAATCTTCAGACTCTATCAAATGAGGATAAGAAAATTGCGCTCCTCTACTACAATCATGATGGTGGTAAAGATGGAGTAACTGCAACCTACCTTAATGTTCCTCAAAGTATATCCGCAATACTCACTGCTCTAAGAAATAATGGAGCTATTACCATACCCCTCAGTACTTATATGGCTTGGTTTAACCAATTACCACTTTCTCTTCAACAGGAAGTTATTGCTGAATGGGGTCCCGCTCCGGGTAATGTGATGGTATATAACAATCAAATTGTTATTCCGGGAATAATGTTGGGTAATGTGTTTTTAGGACCGCAACCTATGCGAGGATGGGGTGAAGACCCTAGCAAAATAGCCCACTCACCCACATTACCACCATCCCATCAGTACATAGCATTTTATCTGTGGCTTCAAAACGAGTTCCAGGCCAATGCAGTCATCCATTTAGGAACCCATGGTTCATTAGAATGGTTACCAGGTCGAAGCGTAGGTCTGGGGGGAGATGATTGGCCGGATGTGTTAATGGGAAACATTCCTGACATATATCCTTACATTGTGGATAACCCTGGAGAAGGAACACAGGCAAAAAGACGTGGATATGCAGTAATCATTGACCATATGACTGCACCATTAATCAGTTCAGGATTATATGGTGATCTTTCAGATTTAAAGGATTTAATGAACTCCTATGATGATGCGGGCACAGAAGAGAGAAAGGAACTTCTTAAAACTCAGATTAAATCATTAATAACTAAATTGCATTTTAATGAGGAAATGGGCTTCAATTTAGAGACAGATCCTTTTGATGATATCAAAAATGCTGTTGAACACAAATTAGAGGAAATTGCAGAAACCCTGATGCCTTATGGGCTTCACACTTTTGGTGTTGTAATGAATGATACCATGATTGATCAAATGGTGGAGTCCATTGTAAGTTTTGATCCAGTAAACAGGAATAACACAGCATTCAGGACTCAGATAAGGCAGGAGATTGCTCAGATTTTTGAAATGGAGAATTTATTGGCTGCACTGCGCGGTGAGTTTATATCTCCTGGATTAAGTGGTGATCCAATAAGAAAAGCGGGTGATGTGTTACCTACTGGGGCCAATTTTTATTCCTTTGATCCCCGTACAGCGCCTGATGAGACTGCCTGGCAGATTGGAGTGAAGATGGCTGATGATCTCTTGAAAGATTACTATGAAAAGAATGGATGTTTCCCTGAAACCGTAGGCATCGTTCTATGGGCTCTGGAAACCATGCGTACTAAGGGTCATACTATTGCTATGGCATTGAGGTTAATGGGTGTAGAACCAGTTCTTGATTCTGGAAAAAGGTTCGTTGATGTTAAAGTTACTCCTTTGGAGAACTTGACCCTCACCATTAACGGTGTAACTATACAAAGGCCTAGAGTTGATGTATTAGTCACCATGAGTGGTCTTTTCAGAGATACCTTCTCTTATTCAGTGGATTTGATGGATAAAGCCTTCCGTATGGTTGCAAATTTATCTGAGAATACTGACAGTAATTTTGTAAGGAAACATTACCTAACTAATTACAACAGGTATATTGAGAGCGGCATGAACACCACCAATGCTGATCTATTTGCTGGAGCCCGTTTATTCGGACCTCCAGTTGAATCATATGGTAATGGGGTTACTGATTTGATTGAGGCTACGTCTGGTTGGGATGACCAGTCAGATATTGTTGAAACCTATTTAGCCAGACAATCCTACATTTATGGAAGTGGTGTGTTTGGTGTTAATGGTCTTGAAAGTTTCAAAAACCAGTTAATGCAGGTTGATGCAACAGTAAAAGTCATTGACAATATTTATGGAGTCATTGATACTGACGATGTATTTGGTGATTTGGGTGGACTTACTATGACTGCTAAATATCTTTCAGGTAAAGATATTAGTATTTATATTGCCAATACCCGTAAAGATCCCAAGATTGAGACTCTTGGTGAACACTTAACCACAGAATTAAGAACACGGATGCTTAACCCGAAATGGGCTGAAGGAATGCTTAATGAAGGTTTTTCAGGTGCCAGGCAAATTTCTAAACAATTTGGATATCTGTTTGGATGGAATGCAGTGGAACCTGATGCGGTCCAGGATTGGATGTGGAAAGGAGTTACAGACATGTATATTCTGGATTCCAATTACCGAGATCAAATGATTAAAGGAAATCCTTATTCATTTGCCGCGTCAGCTGCCTGGGCATTAGAGGCTGCCCGTAGGGGTATGTGGGTTCCTGATGCAGCAACTTTAACTCAGGTTAAAGATCTTTATATTCAGGCTACTGTTGAGTATGGTGTTGTATGTTGCCACCACACTTGTGGAAACCTTGATTTCACCAATTATGTGGTGAGGGGTTCATCTTTGACCATGGAACAGCTTCAGCAGTTTGTTGACGTTATGCAGGCGGCTACTGGTGAACCAGTTACTTTAGGTACTACTGGAACACCATCCAAACCCACGGGTTCTGTTTCATCCACCGGTGCCTCATCTTCAGTTGGTGCTTCAGAGAGTAATGAAGCTGCTACTGAGAGTGGATCTACAAGTTCATCCTCATCAGAATCTGCATCAGAATCGGCAGGTACCGAAGGAACTTCCAAGTCCTATGAGATATCAGAAACAGGTCAACAATCTTCAGCTCAGTCCAACATGCCTATTGTGGCTATTGTAGGAGTGATACTGATGGTGGGCCTGGTAGGTGTTGGATATTTCAGAGGTAGTTTATTGAAATTCTTCAAAAAATAAACCAATTTTCCCCCATTTTATTTTTTTGGGATTTTTTATTTTCTTTTATTTTTTATGGAAATTATTTCAAATGGATTCCTCACTATTCCATAGTAAAAAATTGACTATTATTATTAATATGTCTCCAAAAATTCATTTAATCATTAACCTAATCTGAAATCCATTAAATATTCAAAAATATATCATAATATTACTATTTGCTATTATCATGGATTTAATATTACTATTTGACCAATTTACTGCTCTTTTGACCAAAATATTTATATTCCAATTTAATTTAATAATTTTAAGGCTTAGTTGAAATAATAAATGGGTTTAGACCATTAATACTAAAGGTTTAATTACTGTTTGTATCAATTTTGCCGCTAAATAAATCATTTAAAAAATCAAAGGAGGTGAAAATATTAGAAAACAAGCGATTTTACTAGTAATGACAATTGTTTTCGCACTGCTCTTATGTGGAGTAGTATCAGCAGAAGATTCACAGGAGGTAAGTGGTGTTGAAAACAACACATTCAATTCAAGTACTGAGAACAGTAGTGCACTAATTGATCCGGAGATAACCCTAAATATCAACTTAGAACATCCAGAAGCTCTTTCAGAAGACCGATTACCAGATGTAACAGTTACAGACAGTGATGGGAATAATATAAATGACATTACGGTGACAAAAAATAGTGATACTGAGTACAAAGTGAATTTTATCAGTGATAAGACCAGTTTCATCCTCACAGTTGGTGCCCTGGGGCATGTTAATGAGACTGTGAATGTAATTGTTTCAAAAACAAATCCCACAGACCCGATTCTCTATGGAAATGCCACTGTAAACCTGAGAGCTTACAATCTACTAATATTAAGTGGATGTCCCAACTATTCCAAGCCCATTGTCACATCTAATCAGAAGCTGAGGGAGGAAGGTTACTACTTTAACCTGAATTTCTTCACCAATGCGGAGTTAACATCTGGGGATGCCACTGTAGAGGATAAGATAAAACAGATGGCAGCCAAGGCAGATCTTATCATCATTGAGATGATAAGTGAAGTGGACACACTTGACAAAGTTTATGAGCTTATAGCAGGTAACAACGCTGAAATCATGGCTTTAAGATGTGGTGTGGCATTTTTAAATGATCCGGATGTAAATTCCAATGATACAGAACTAAGAGCTTACTGGGATGGAACTGGAGAAGAAAACATGGGTCGCTTCCAGTTAAGGGCACTTCAAATGATAGGAATGACTGTTGATCCATCTAAAGATTTAAGTGTAATTAACTGGCCAACAGGATTCATTTACCATCCAGATTCAGAGACCCCCATGTTTACTACCTGGGATGACTATTATGATTGGTATGTGCAGAGTGGACACTACCAGGAAGGAGGGGCATGGGTTGGAATGTTAGCATATGCTTCTACTTTCATGAATGGTAACAGCGAAATGCAACAACAGATACTCCAAAGCCTGGAAGCAAAGGGTCTCAATGTTATCCTGGCAATATGTAAAGGAGATGCAGACCGTGTTAATGCCATTAAAAACTACTTCATGGATGGTGACACCTGCAGAATAAGTGCATTAGTGGCATGTGTTGGTTACAACATAGTCTACGGTGATCCAGATGAAAGTACAGAACTCCTAGAAAACTTGAATGTACCCATATTCGCACCTATCTACTCTTCAGACCTTGAAACCTGGGAAAATGATTCTGCAGGCCTTTCCAGTGAAATATACTGGCAAGTGGCCTGGCCAGAGATGGAAGGGAGGATAGAGCCCATCTTAATGGGTGGGGTTACCTCCACGGAAACAGATTCCTATACTGGAATCAACATCCAGAGATACACTCCCTTACCTGATCGGATAGAACGAATAACCAACCGAGTTTATAACTGGATACAACTCCAAACACTCTCTAATGCGGAGAAAAAAATAGCCCTCATCTATTACAACACCCATGGTGGAAAAGATGGGGTGGGAGCTTCCTATCTCAACGTACCTGCAAGTATATCAGAAATATTGAAAGCCCTCAAAGAGGAGGGGTATGATATTCCTGATGAGTACTCTGTGGATGAAATAATCGAACTTTTGACTACAGTTGGGAACAACGTTGGTTCATGGGCGCCTGGAGAACTTGAAAAACTGGTTGAAGCCGGTGCTATAACCATCCCCCTGGAAACATACATGGAATGGTTCAACACATTACCTGAAGAACTTCAACAGGAAGTCATTGAATACTGGGGAGAAGCTCCAGGTGATGTAATGGTATACAATGGGAGTATAGTCATTCCTGGTATCATGCTGGGAAATATATTCCTGGGAGCTCAACCAATGCGTGGATGGGGAGAAGACTCCACTGATATAGCTCATTCATCTACATTACCCCCAACCCACCAGTACATAGCATTTTACATGTGGTTACAGAATGAAATGCAAGCCAATGCCCTTATACACTTGGGAACACACGGAACCCTAGAATGGTTACCTGGAAGAAGTGTAGGACTTGGTGAAGATGACTGGCCCGATGTGCTACTGGGGGATATACCAGACATCTACCCTTACATTGTGGACAACACTGGAGAGGGAACCCAGGCCAAAAGAAGAGGATACGCAGTGATCATAGACCATCTAACCGCACCTATAATTGCGTCAGGACTCTATGGAGACCTGTCAGAGTTACAGGATCTTATAAATGATTATGACAACACAGACAACCAGGAACGGAAAGAAATTCTTCAAAGAGAAATTTTAACCTTGGTAAGTGAACTGAGTCTGGATGAGGATCTGGAACTTGATCTGGAAAACACATCCTTTGAAAGCATTAAAAACTCGGTTGAACACTATCTGGAAGAATTAGCCTCAACCCTGATGCCATATGGACTTCACACATTTGGTGTTGCCCTCTCTGGCGAGTCCCTGGATTTGATGGTGGAATCTATTGTCAGTTTCGACCCTGAAACTAGAGACAACGATGAGTTCAGAGCGTTGATCAGGGAATTACTCTCCCAAAACTATGAAATGGAAAATCTATTGGCAGCACTTAATGGAGAATACGTTTCACCATCTCTGGGTGGTGACCCTATCAGGAGAGCAGATGATGTGCTTCCTACTGGTATGAACTTCTACTCTTTCGACCCACGTACTGCTCCAGATGAAACAGCATGGGAGATAGGTAAACAGATGGCTGATGAGATGTTAGAAGCATACTACGCAGAAAACGGGTGTTACCCGGAAACTGTGGGCGTGGTACTGTGGTCCACTGAGACCATGAGAACCGTAGGACAAAGCATTGCCATGATCCTGCGTTACATGGGTGCTGAACCAGTATGGGATTCTAAAGGCAGATTTGTGGGCATTACCATAACCTCTCTGGAAGACTTGGGACGACCCCGTGTAGATGTACTGGTAACCATCAGTGGACTGTTCAGAGACACTTTCTCTTACAGTATCGATCTTTTGGACTCTGCAGCACGTGAAGTAGCAGCATTACCTGAGAGTACTGATGATAACTACCTCAGAAAGCATTATCTCCAGGATCTGGAAGAGTACACTGAAAGTGGAATGAGTTCCAGTGATGCTGAGCTACTTGCCGGTGCCCGTATATTTGGACCTCCAGCAGAATCCTATGGAACTGGCGTGGCCTCACAAGTACCATCAACATCTAAATGGGATGATCAGTCTGACCTGGTGGACACCTACCTTTCCAGGATGTCATACATCTACGGAAGCGGTGTTTATGGTGTCAGCGGACTTGAAGCCTTTAAAAATCAGTTACAAAATGTAGATGCAACTATACAAGTCAGAGACAATAATTATGGTCTTTTAGACAATGATGATGTCTACCAGTATCTGGGTGGGTTAACCATGGCGGCAAAAAGTCTTTCTGGGGAAGATGTATCGGTTTACATTGCCGACACCCGTACTGATCCAGAGATAAAGACTCTTAACCAGTTCATGGCCAATGAAATGCGTACACGTATCCTGAATTCCAAATGGATTGAAGGTATGCTTAACGAAGGATATTCTGGTGCCAACGAGATTTCCAAAGAAATTGGATATCTTTTTGCCTGGGATGCAGTAACTCCTGAAGCAGTGAAGGACTGGATGTATCAATCAGCAGTGGAAACCTATATGTTTGATTCTACTATCAGAAGCCAGTTTTTAGAAGCTAATCCTTATGCATTTGCTTCTACCGCTGCATGGTTCCTGGAAGCTGCTCGCAGAGGTATGTGGGTTCCTGATGCAGCCACTTTAACTCAGCTAAAAGACCTTTATATTCAGGCTACTGTTGAGTATGGTGTTGTCTGCTGTCACCACACTTGTGGAAACCTTGATTTCACCAATTATGTGGTGATGGGTTCATCTTTGAGTATGGATTCGCTTCAGCAGTTTGCTGATGTTATGGAAGCTGCTACCGGTGAACCAGTTACTTTAGGTACTACTGGGGCAACGTCCCAACTCACTGGTTCTGCTTCATCTACCGGTGCCTCATCGTCAGTTGGTGCTTCATCAAGTAATGAAGCTGCTACTGAGAGTGGATCTGCAAGTTCATCCGCCTCAGAATCTGCATCAGAATCAGCAGGTACTGAAGGAACTTCTAAGTCCTATGAGGTATCAGAAACAGGTCAACAATCTTCAGCCCAGTCCAGTATGCCTATAGTGGCTATAGTTGGAGTGATACTGTTAGTGTGTTTGGTAGGTGTCGGATACTTCCGAAACAGTATCTTTGGATTCTTCAAAAAATAAACCAATTTTCCCCTATTTTATTTTTTTGGGATTTTTTTATTTTTTTATGGAAACTATTTCAAATGGATTCCTCACTATTCCATAGTAAAAAATTTACCATTTTTATTATTAATATACCTCCAAAAATTCATTTAACCATTAACCTACTCAGAAATTCGTCAAATATTTAGAGATATCGAATAATATTACTATTTGCTATTAATCATAAATTTAATATTACTATTTGACCAATTTGCTGCTCTTTTGACCAAAATATTTATATTCCAATTTATTTTAATTATTTTCAGGTTTAATTGAATTAGGTAATAAATTTAGATCATCACTATTGAAGATTTAAATTTTAATTACATCAATTTTGCCGCTATGAAAACATTTAAAAAAACAAAGGAGGTGAAAATATTAGAAAACAAGCGATTTTACTAGTAATGACAATTGTTTTCGCACTGCTCTTATGTGGAGCAGTATCAGCAGAAGATTCACAGGGAGGTGAGGAGAATAATTCCAGTGACTTACCACGGATTGCCATTGTAACCAGTTATACCAATAACGTGGTTACAGTAAACAATTTATCAACAGATCCAGAGATTTCCAGTAAAGTTAATGTAACAGCTTATTCGGGTCGTTCAGTTGATAATTTAACCTATGACAGTTATGATTTGAGTAATCATGACGTAATAGTTTTAGAAGCTCTTATAGCGTCAGTTGTGGATTCTGTGACACCAACAGTACTGGAAGCCAGAAACAATGGGGCCTATGTCATTGCCATTGGAAATTCTACTGCAGCTTATAATCTGCATAACGTGGACCTTCAAGACTCTCAGTATACAAACATATCCGAATATTTCCAGTATCCATCGTCAGCAAACTTCAAACAGCTTTTACTACTTTTAGGAGTTAAATTCTGTAACTGCACTGCTGATGTACAACCACCAGTGTCAAGACCCCTTTATGGAATATACCATCCAGATGCAACAGAGATTTATAGTAATTTAACGGATTACCTTAATTGGTATAGCACAACCAGCCAATATAATCCTTCTAATCCAACAGTAGGGATTGTAACTGGTTCAGCATATACAGATATGCCAAGAGATTCTCCTTTAATCGATGCACTGATCCGATCATTCGAATCAAAAAATGTCAATGTTGTTGCAGCTACTTATACCTCGACTGATCCTAATATTGGATTTTTCATGAAAGATGGAGTATCATTTGTGGATGCCCTGGTAGTCATAGCAAGGGGAGCTACATTAAACTCCAAAAACCAGTCTGCAGGTATAGAAGATCTGAAGAAGTTGAACGTACCAGTGATTAATGGGATCCGATTATTCACATCCAATGTTACTGCTTGGGAGGAAAGTCCCTACGGAGTTCCCACAAATGAACTGTGTTATGTAACCTATGCAGAAACAGATGGTATAATTGAACCCATTGTCATCAGTGGAAAGGAAATCAACCCTGAAACTGGACTACAATACAATAAACCAATTGATTATCAGATTGCCTGGTTGACTGAGAGAACCATTTCCTGGATGAATCTCCATAGAATGGATAACTGGGAAAAGAAAATAGTAATCACCTATTACAGTGAAGGCGGAGGAAAAGCCAATGTTGGTGCAGACATTGATTACTATCTGGATACACCAGCAAGTCTGGCAAAACTACTGGCTGCAATGAAAGAAAGAGGATACAACGTGGGAACTGACCCACTGCCCGATGCAACCGAACTGGCTGAATTAATGACACAGATAGGAAGCAATATTGGAACATGGGCTCCAGGAGAACTGGAAAAACGGGTTCAAAGTGGTAATGTGATACTCATACCCGAAAGCCTATACCTACAATGGTTCAGTGAATTATCTGCTGATAAACAGGCAGAGATGATCGAACAATGGGGACTTGCACCGGGAGAGCTCATGGTTTATGAGAATGAAACAGGAAAATACATTGTCATCCCCAAGATCCAATATGGTAACATCTTACTTGTACCAGAACCAGTATGGGGATGGCTACAGGATGATTCTACCCTGTATAACACTGGAACTCTGCCCCCTACTCATGACTGCCTGGCATTCTACTTCTGGATGAACAAAGTATATGGTGCAGATGCAATATTCTCCATATTCAGTATAGTAGAACTGATGCCTGGTAAACAGGTCGGCTTATCTGCACATGACTGGGGTGCCATCCTACTTCAGGATATGCCCATAATTCATGTACTACCTATGGATGCCACAGGACAATTTGACAGACGACGAGCTAACATGCTCATTGTCGACTTTTTAACCCCCATAATAGTTCCATCTGGTTTGTACGGAGATTTAGCAGATTTAGATCAGGACATAAATCTTTACAACTCAGCAACAGACTCAGCATTAAAAAGTGGATATAAAGATGATATAATAGAGAAATGCGAAAATTTAAGCATTGATCAGGATTTAAACGTAAATCTAGACAACATTGCCAATGACAATTCTTTATTTGAATCATTTTTGGGTTCACTGAAAAGTTACTTGCAGGAGTTAAAAACAACCTACATGCCCTATGGTTCCCACACACTCGGTGAAACACCCAATGCTACCGATCCTTTAAACGGTACAGCTCTGGTGGCCATGATAGAGGCCATGTTAGGTGATGACTTTAAAGATGAAGTGGCCCTGATAAATCCAACGGAAGGACTCACCACGCAACTTTTGAGTGAAGTTCTCCTTAACAATCTTACTCCAGAAGCTGCTCAGAACCTAATTTTAGGAATAGTATCAAGTGATGTTACTGCCTACTTGAACCTGGCCTTGGACTATGCCAGTAGGATAGCAGACTGTAGCTGCGAGATAACCAGAATTCTGGATGCTCTGGAAGGTAAATACATCCCACCAGGCCCTAATGGAGACCCGGTAAGAAACCCGGATGCTTTACCCACAGGAAGAGATCTTCATACTTTTGATTCAAGGATAATACCCACTGAACAGGCACAAGATGATGCTAAAGTTCTGGTAGATCAGTTACTGGCTGATCAACTCCAAAAAAATGGAAGTTACCCTCAGAAGGTGGCATTTGTGCTTTGGTCTGTGGAAACATCCAGACATCAGGGTATAATGGAGTCTGAAATATTCTACCTGCTAGGAGTAAGACCAGTAAGGGATTCAAAAGGTAGAGTTAAGGATGTTGAACTCATTAATTCAACAGAACTGGGAAGACCCCGTATCGATGTGGCGATTACTGTCTCCGGATTATACCGTGACATGTATTCTGACGTGGTGAAATTATTAGACAAAGCAGTACGTTTAGCTGCCCAGGCCAATGATACAGAATATCCTAACTACGTCAAAGAACACTCTGAGGCAATATACCAATCACTTCTAAGTGAGGGTTACAGTGAAGATGAAGCACGAAGTCTTTCCATGTCCCGTATATTCTCAGAATCACCAGGTGCCTACTCACCGGGAATTCAGGAAGTGATACCTGCTAGTGAAACTTGGAATAGTACAGATGAAGTTGCAGATTTCTATCTGGAACGTATGTGTTATGTATATGGAAATGATGGATGGGGTCAGAAGTCAAGCAGCCTATTTGAAAAAGTCCTTAATGGAGTTGAAGTATGTGAATTCAGCCGTTCTTCCAATGTGTATGGTGTTTTAGACCATCCAATGGTTGCCGCATATTTCGGAGGAATGGGTATGGCCATTGAAAGAGTTTCTGGAACTTATCCTGAGATGTACATTAACAACTTAAGAGAATCCGGTGACTATGAAGTCCAAACTCTTATTCAGTTCTTCTATCAGGATCTTCGTACCAGATATCTAAATCCTAAATGGATCAGTGGTATGATGGAACATGGTCAGGATGGAACCCGATACATGGATACCTTTGTTGAAGATGTGTGGATGTGGCAGGCCACAACACCAGGTCTGGTCACAGAAGATACATGGAACAGCATTTATGAGACCTATGTTCTGGATAAGAATAATCTGGGTTTAAAAGAGTACTTCAACACTAACAATCCTTATGCAAAACAGTCTATGCTTGCAAGGATGGTGGAAACCATAAGAAAGGGTTACTGGAACCCCTCAGAGGAAGTGAAAACAGCTCTCATCAATGAATTCATCCAAAGTGTGAATGAATATGGGGTAACTTGCTGCCATCACACCTGTGGAAATCTGGTATTAAACCAGATGATGGTCACTGGTTCAACTCTAAGTATGGAACAGCTTCAACAGTATGCTGCAGCTTATGCAAGTGCCACTGGTAAAAGTTTGAATCTGGGAACACCTGGATCCACACCACAATCTGGCAGTGCACAGGCAACCAGCGGAGTATCATCTTCGGTTGGTGCTTCATCAGGTAATGAAGCTGCTACTGAAAGTGGATCTGCAAGTTCATCCGCCTCAGAATCTGCATCAGAATCAGCAGGTACTGAAGGAACTTCTAAGTCCTATGAGGTATCAGAAACAGGTCAACAATCTTCAACCCAGTCCAGTATGCCTATAGTAGCTATTGTTGGAGTGATACTGCTAGTGTGTTTGGTAGGTGTCGGATACTTCCGAAACAGTATCTTTGGATTCTTCAAAAAATAAGAACATTTCTCCCCCATTTCTTTTTTTGGGGCTTAATATTAATTTTTTTAAATATTTTTTTAAAATTACCATTCAATAAAGAGATATCAAAATCTTTATATTCAAGTATTTTTTAATTTAATTCATAAATATTTGAATCATATCAATTAAGGAGAGTGAAAAGTCAAGAGATAAAATCTTAAATGGATAAAAAAGGGTAAATGACAATTTTTGTCATTTTATTTCTACTTTTTAATCCTATTGTCCCGAAAGAGGCACATTTTATAGTTGAAGTTAAGATGGGACATTGATGGGAAACTGGAAAGTATTAATAAATTTCCGAAAAAACCGCGTTTGGTATTAAACTCAACTTAATTATTACAAAAAGGCAAGATTTAGACCTTGAAGTAATAATACAAAGTAAATCGAAAATATTATAAGCAATTTAATTAAATCTTAGTGTGGTTAACATTGATGGAATGTGATTTAAAATGATGGATTTACTATGGAAACTGGGGATACTCTCAGTGGTAATGGTTTTTGGTATTAAAATCGGCCTGGCCATGGGATTTGCGGGACTTTCTAAAAAGTTAACTGCAGCCATAATCCTGGGTTATGGAGGAGGTATACTCTTACTTACTTATATTGCAGGCGGTTTTATTGACCAAGTACAGGGATTTGTATATTCATATAGTTCGGTTCTGGGGATTGCAATGGCAGCCATCATACTATATGCAGGTTTCCACACTCTTAAGGAGTGGAAAATAAACAAAAACAACAGTATCAAGGCAACTTGTATGGCTATGATTGCTCCCTGCCCTTGTTGTTTTGGAGCTGCAGTGGCGGCTATTATAATTGCAGCACCAATGATCGGTGTTTCTGCTTTTGCAGTGGGAGAGTACGCCGCTGTTTGTCTTATGATAACTATGGCAGTCTGTTACCTGGTTTCAGGATTAATAGGTCGTGCATTGAACAAGCCTTACCCTGTTTTGTTGGGTAATTTCATGTTATTTGCAGGATTTTACTTTTTAACTTCAGCCATAGTCATTCCCAACATTAGCACAGTTTTAACTCAACAGATGAGTCCTATTGATATTCCGGATGTATGGACCATTGTCTATGCAGTGATAACCTTGGTGGTACTCACAGTAGCTGGTTATTATATATACCGCAAACGAAGTCCCCTTTTAAACCAGGCATTTGACACTGGTCAGAAATAGAAAAAATCTTAAAGATCTAAATAATTCAGGTGATTTATAGATGGTAGCGATTCCAGGAAGTGAAGTGTTAAGTTCAGTTTTGCACGTTATATCACAAAGCTTACTTATACCCGTGATTGTAGGGCTTCTAGCTTTTATGCTTTATGCAATAATCAGTTTTGGAGGCTTATTATCAGAATATACAAACAGAATCCGTGTTAGCCCGGAACAGATAGAGAAACTAATCATAGATTTCTCCAATCCCGGCACACCCGAACAAATAATTAAGGTAATGGAGAACAGTGATGTTCCTGTAAGTTACAAAAACATAGTTATTAAAGTTGCATCCCACCCGGAACTGGGAAGTAAATCCAGGGAAGCACTAGCACGTAAACTTATTGAAAATGAAGAATCCATAGCAGCCAAGAGTCTGGAGAAAACGGACATGGTCACTCGTTTAGGACCTACCCTTGGATTGATGGGGACATTAATCCCTATGGGTCCTGGTCTGGCAGCATTAGGTAGTGGAGATATAACCACTCTTGCTAATGCAATTATAATAGCATTCGACACAACTGTTGTTGGATTAGCTGCTGGAGGAGTGGGTTATGTTATATCTAAGGTTAGAAGAAGGTGGTATGAAGAATATCTATCTAACCTGGATGCTCTATGTGAATCTGCATTAGAGGTGATGGATCATGGTAAGGCGCAGACGCCGTATGTTGGATGATCAGGGTGAAGACCCCACAGCTGGAACCAGTAACCTGGTGGATGCCATGCTGGTGTTGTCTGTTGGTTTCCTGATCTTCATAGTTATGTCCTGGAACATGCAAAGTGTGGTTTTTGCCGATATGAGTCAAGAAGAACGTCAACAAACCATGGAGGCCATGAAACAGGTAGCTCAAATCCAACAGGGTGATGAACTCAACGATACACCCCAAACAGAATCAGGATCTGGAGAAGGATATGCTAAAAAGGGAACAGTATATCAAGATCCACAAACTGGAAAATTAATTATGGTGGAAGGTTGACCATTGGGTGGAAGGGTAATCCTACCACCTTAATTTACCTAAATTTCTACATAAAATTTATTTTTTCTTATTCTTAACTTATTTTATAGAATTCAGTTAGGGATTAAATTAGTATTTTTAACTAAAATTACGGATAATATTTTTTTATCTCATAATTAATCACATACCTATTTCATTTAGTTAATATCTACTATCATATATAAAGTATAAGACTGTGCTGGTAAATAGTAAAAGAAACATTAAAATTAACTTAAAAATTCAATACATTCTAGTTAATGGTGGTTTAATGATAATTCCTGTTTTAGATATAAAAGGTGGAATAGCGGTTTCCGGAAAATCAGGCAATAGAAAAACCTACAAACCTTTAAAAACAGTTTTCCATTCATCTTCAGATCCTTTGAAAATTTCCAAATCCCTTAAAAATAAGGGTGCATCCCAAATATATATAGCTGATCTGGATGCTATTGAATGTAAGGGTTCCAATCTAGACATTATCGAGAAAATCAACAATATTTTACCTGTGATGTTGGATTGTGGTGCTAATGATATAGTTTCAGTTAATAAAGCTCTTAAAGTTGCAGATAAAGTAATAATAGCCACAGAAACTCTGAAAAAGCTTGAAGATCTTGATAAGATCATGGGAAGTGTTGATGCAGAACACATTATCATCAGCATCGACATTTTAAATAACAAAATTCTCAGTAAACAAATGGAACTTGATTTTAATATACTAAAAGAAAGTTTAAAAGAATTAAAACCAGTTCAAATAATTCTTCTGGACATATCAAAGGTAGGAACTGAAGATGGGATTAATAAACAATTATTGGATGAATTTAAGGGATGGGAAAATTCACTTATAATGGGAGGAGGCATCACTTCGAATGATATGGATCAGTTGGCTAGAATGGGTGTTGATAAAGTGTTAGTGGGCACAGCCCTGCACCATGGAAAAATGAAACCTGTCTTTTGACTTAGTCTTTTTTACTAATTTTAACAAGGCTACTATTACCATGATTATTAGTTGTGTTAACTTCACCAATCCTTAAGCTTATTAATCTATCTCACCCAAGGTAAGTTATGGCTAAATTTTTGATAATAGGGCCAATCACCCGTGACGTTGTTTTAAAAGATGATTCAACATGTCGGGGGATAGGTGGACCCGTATATTATCAGGCAAATGTTTTATCTGCCCTTAAAATGGATGTTACTGCAGTGATAACTTTGGGTAAGGATGATATTGATTTATTGGAGTATTTTCCCCCCACTGTGGAACTATTACCTTTATGGGGTGAAGAAACAATGCAATTTGAGAACATTTACCCCGATGAAAATCTTAATCATCGTGTGCAGAAAGCTTGCATACCAGTGAGCCCCATTGAAGTTTCTCACATTTCTTCTGTTGATCTGGATGATTTTGATGCAGTGTTGGTTTCACCTCTTTCACCCTATGATATCCCCTTTGAAACTTTACAATATATTTCTCAAAAGAGAATACCAATCTATTTGGGGGCACAGGGATATCTACGCCACCTTAAAGATCATAAAGTTATTTTAGAACCATGGAAAGATTATGAAAAGTTTTTAAAATATGTTAATTTTTTGTTTATGGATGAAGTTGAAGCAAGAGTGATCATGGGTGATCTTGATCTTTCTTTTGAAGAGATTTCCAGGAATCTTTCCCATCTTGGCCCTGAAGAGATAATTATCACCAGAGGAGATAGGGGATCTAGAGTTTATTCTCAAAAGAAAGACACCACTTATAGATTACCTGCATTTCCCTCAAAGGAAAAGGTGGATCCTACTGGACTTGGTGATACTTATTTAGCTGCCTATGCATTTAGAAGACAAGAATTAGCTGATCCATATGAGTGTGGAATTTTTGCTTCATTGGTTTCATCTCTCAAATTAGAAAACAAAGGAGCTTTCCAAGGTGACAGACAGCACATTGAAAATAAACGTTCTAAAAATGTCTCTTTAATCAACAGATCTTAATTCCATATTTTTATTTTAAAAAATTCACTTTTCAGTTCATTAAACAGGATTTTCATCTAGTTAACGAGCAATAAGAGGGGGTAGAGAAATAGAATATGAATAAAAAAAGTTAATAGGTAAAACTCTATGGAAAAAAGTGGAAGGGATATGATGTTTACCCTAAAACGAATGGCAGTATCAGGAAGGGTAATATACCTGCTGCAAAGAATAGTATGATTCCAGCAATGGCATAATTGGTTTTACGATCCATAATTCCACTGCAAAGCAGTATAACCCCTATAAATGCCAGTACAGGTGGTATTATATGTGAGTAAAGTAATGATCCGAATACAACAGTATCTGCCATTTTATCAAATCTCCATACATTTCATAATCTATATTTCATATCCTTATATTAAGTCTGATTATCTTACTTTCCAATAATTATTTTCTATTTATAACCTTAACAACTTTTTGCTGTTAATCTCTTTTGAAAATTTAATTTGCAATTACCAAAGGTATAAATATTAACTTACAAAGTTACAGGGTTAAGTTACTTAATCTACATATTTCAGTTAACCTTAATTAATTCATGTAATAAATTCTCTCAGGACTGGTGCAGAATGTACCATCACTGTAGGGATAATAAGTTGGAAGGATGGTGTGAATCGCATAATAAATCTGAAAAGCATTTTTCTTTTTTGAAGCATAGTT
>Ga0334900_1000539_pt1 | contig 53725 bp, 64 predicted proteins | sample GraSluR3_MG_2_FD_207231 | JGI IMG/M metagenome (GOLD analysis project Ga0334900, IMG submission 207231) | Sludge microbial communities from methane-producing bioreactor in Wageningen University, Netherlands - Granular Sludge_31_08-R3 | ecosystem: Engineered > Bioreactor > Anaerobic >... | reverse complement strand
CTTCCGCAGTTTGAATTAATGAAATCCCATCCTGAGCATTCCTGGTTGCCTGCTCCAGGCCCCGGATTTGACCGCGCATCTTCTCCGAGATTGCCAGTCCCGCTGCATCGTCGGCCGCGCTGTTGATACGCAGGCCGGATGAAAGTTTCTCCAGTGAGTTCTGCTGCACGTTGTTGTTGAAGGTCAACTGACGATACGTGTTCAGTGCCGCAATGTTGTGGTTAATGATCATTTTTTCTTCCTCCTTGAAGTTTTTTATCGCCGCAATCCTTTGCGGCCGGGTTTCAGTCCCGTCGGCCGCCCGGGACTTTAGTCACCTATGGTATATATCGGCTGGTTTATTTTGAAATTTAGGGGTATTTTAAATTATTTTTGAGTATTTGATTTGAGCAGCCGGTTCAAGTTCGCGGCCAGGTCTTTCGACGCCACGGCCGCCCGGTTTTCTTCCTGTATGGCCCGGTAAATCTCGCTGCGGTAGACGGCGGTTTCTTGCGGGGCCTCGATGCCGATGCGCACGGAGTCGCCGCTGACGTCCAGTACCACGATGCGGATGTTGTCGCCGATATTGACGGCCTCGCCCTTTTTCCTGCCCAGTACCAGCATTTATTTCCCCTCCCCGGCGGCCTCATTCTTCTTTAGGCGGGGCAGCGGGTGGCGGATACTGTAGCGCCCGTCGTTCAGCACCACCTGGGCGGCGTTGCCGGAGGCCACGTTCAGCACCACCGGGGCCAGGAGGTTGACGGTAGCGTCCTGGAGACCCCGGCCGGCGTTGACGATACAAAAAACCGCCGCCTTTTCCGGCCGTTCTATGCCCAGGGCCCGGGCGTCTTCTTCCGGCAGGTCGAATTCGTAGTCCGGGAAAAGCGCAAACGGGTTGACCAGGATAAAGCCGGTTTGGTAGTCCTGCCGGGACTGCAAAAAGAAAAAAGGCGCCTCCTGCGCCAGGGCGATAATTTCAAACCTGGTCAGTTCTGCGGGGAGGCCGGGCAGGCCGGCCGGAAAGTTAACGCGGTTTTGCTTGCGGGACAGAATGATCACCCCAATTTTTTAGAAATTTCTCACCTAGCATTTTAAACTTTAGAGGAGATCATTGCAATCTTTTGTTGATTTTGTCAGCAAACTATATTGCTTGACATTTTTTTTAAAAAGCATCTTAAGTTTTGGCTTTATATTCCGACTAAGTTTATATAGGAAAAGGTAAGAGGTGATTGATATGTCTTCCAACCTGCGCATAGGCGGGCTGGTTTCGGGACTGGAAGTGGATGCCATCATTAAAGACATGATGGCGATAAAAAGGGTGCCGCTGGACAGGCTGGAGCAGGAAAAGCAGATTCTCCAGTGGCAGCAGGAGGACTACCGGGAGCTCAACACCAGCCTGCGTTCTTTCCGGGATAAGGTTTTTAACATGAGGCTCCAGTCAACCTACCAGGCGAAAACGGCTGTTTCGTCAAATGCGGGCGCCGTGGCTGCTGCCGCCACCGGCAGCGCGATACCGGGCAGGTATACCGTGACCGTGACCCAGCTTGCGGAAGGGGTTTTGAAAGGGAGCCAGGCCGCGCTGGCCGACGAGACAGACGCGGAGGGAAATACCAAAACCCTGGCCGGGCAGTTTACCACCTTAAGCGGCAGTATTTCTTTTACCCTGGAGGGCAGCGCGGGGAGCCGGGAATTTGCTTTTGATACCGCGACGGACAACATCTACACGGTGGTTGCGGAAATTAACGCCGCGGACCTGGGCATCAGCGCCGGTTACGACGCTAATTTAAACCGGTTCTTTCTCAGCACGGCATCAACCGGTGCAGACGCGATAATCAAGGTTACGGCGGATTCCGACAATTTTCTCACCGGCCCGCTGGAGGACGGCAGCGACAACGTGCTCAAGCTGCAAATGAAACTGTACGGTGCCGGGCCGCCCGAAGAAGGACTCTACGCCGGGCAGGATGCCCGGTTTGACTTCGGTGACGCCGGGGGGCTGACCAGCGCCTCCAATACCGTCACCGTCAACGGTATTACGCTCAACCTGAAGGAGGGCGGGGGTGCGGGCAGCACCATTACCATTGCTAACGACACGGATGCCGTTTATGAGGCGGTTACTGAATTTATAACTGCTTATAATGAGGTCATCGAGCAAATCAACGATAAGCTGGCCGAGACGCGTTACCGCGACTACCCTCCCCTGACCGGTGCGCAGAGGAAAGAGATGTCCGAAACCGAGATCGAAAGGTGGGAGGAGTTCGCCCGCAGCGGCCTTTTGCGCAACGATACCCTCCTTAACCGGGTCGCGATCAATATGCGTGCCACCATGTCTGCCGTGGTTCCCGGCTTGACCGCCGGTGCGGGTTATGACAACCTGGCCGGAACCGGGATCACCACCGGTACTTATGACGAGAAGGGAAAACTGTATGTTGACGAGGACCGGCTGAGGGAGGCGCTGCAGGAAGACCCGGAAGGCGTGAGGAACCTTTTTACCACCAGTTCCGACACTTACCAGGAGAAGGGTATCGCCATGCGGCTGTACGAGGACGTGAACAACGCCATGTCCTTGCTTGCCGCCAAGGCCGGCAGCGACAGCAGTTACAGCCTGGCGGACAACAGCACCATCGGCAAAAGGATGGCCCAAATCGACGGTGATATCGATAAATTGGAAGAACGCCTGAACAAAATAGAGGACCGCTACTGGCGGCAGTTCACCGCCCTGGAGCGGGCCGTACAGCAGATGAACGCCCAGAGTGCCTGGCTGTACCAGCAGTTCGGCGGGATGCAGGGTTATTAAAGTAAAGTGCTGTAATCTATAATCTATATCAATAATTTATAATCATAATAAAATTTCGGAGGTGGGCCGGGTGAATAAGCTAAATCCTTACCAGCAGTACCGGCAAAACGCGGTGATGAGCGCGGGCCGGGGGGAATTGACCCTGATGCTCTATGACGCTGCCGTTAAGTACATCAAGCAGGGTGTTAAATTTATTGAAAACCAAAATATCGAAAAAACGCATCACGCCATCGTGCGGGCCCAGGAAATCTTTCTGCACCTTGGTGATACGCTCAATATGGATTACGAAATATCAAAGAACCTGTCCCTGCTTTATGATTATCTGTACCGCCGCCTGACCGAGGCCAACGTTAAAAAGGACGGCCGGGTGCTGGCCGAAGCGCTGGACCTGGCGGAAGAGCTGCGGGATGCCTGGGCGGAGGCGGTCAGGCTGGCCGGGCCGGCTCCCGCGGCAAGCCTGTAATATGGCCGGGGATGGATTAAGCCGCCTTTTGACCGCGTCTGTGGAGCTGGCGGAGAGAAAGAAACACCTGCTGGAGGAGCTGCGGCGGCTCACCTGTGACCAGGCGCGGCTGCTGGAACCGGAAAAGGCGGAGGAATTGCAGGCCGTACTGGAAAAAAAACAAGATCTAATGGAGGAAGTAACCGGGGTGGACGCCGGGGCGGCCCGTTTGGAGCGGGAGATCCAAAACACCTTGGAGAAGGACCCCGGTGCGGGGGCCGGTGCGGTTACGGCTCAAAAACAGGAGACCGTCGCAAGCCTGCGGCGCAGCCATCTCACTGTCCTGCGGGAAATAAAGGAACTGGACGACCGGAACCGGGAAAAAGCGCACGCAGCATACCGCCGGTTAAAAGACACCGTGAAGTCACTGCGCGCCGGAAGGCGCTCGCAAAAGGCCTACCGCCGGCCGGCGCCGCATTTTGGCGGCTGCTTCGTGGACAAGAAAAAATAATTTTTTGAGGTGATTTTAATGAAGGTCGAAGGTATCGGCAGCGCAAACCTGCCCCTGCAGCAGCAAAGAGGGAGGACCGGAGCGGCGCCGGACCGGCAGGACGCGGGGCCGGGCGCAGCCGGTGCGGGGCCGGGCGGGGACAAAGCTGTTTCTGAGGCACGGGCCGGGCAGGCCGGCAGGGCAGCCGGAGCTGCTTTGAACCGGGAGGTGCTGGAAGAAGCGGTCGAGAAGGCAAACCAGACCATGGAAACTTACCGGACCGAGCTGCGTTTTAAGGTCCACGAGGGCAGCGGGGAAATGATGGTCAAGGTGATCAACGCCGAGGACGATACCGTGATCCGGGAAATACCGCCGGAGAATATTCTCGACTTTGTGGCGCACGTAAAAAAAATGCTCGGCATCATTATCGACAAGTTTATCTAAAAGCATAAAACCAAAACCATAGATTAATAATCAAACCGGCCGGTATTAAAAGCCATGCCTGAATACTTTCCGGCCGGGTCATTATTTTTACCTGCCATTTTACATGGAGCAGGTTTTTTGTTTTTTAAGTAGAAAATATTACATTATCTGCCTAAATTTTTTATAATATTTTACCTCATAATGAAGGATTTACAAAATTATTGTAGAATGTTTGATGAGTAGCGGAATAATATGCCGCTGGAATTAAATAATGGTACTTCTGAGAAAAGGGCAAACCTTCCGAAAGGGAGGGACGCAAAACCACGGGTCTAAAGCCAGTCTCAAGTTTCAAGGTTGGCCAGGACAGCCGGGTTGCCGGGGGAAGATCAAAAATCCAAGCCCTTTTTTCGGCTTGGATTTTTTTAATGATGGGAGGATGGGCTGTGGGTATTTTTTCGGATGCAGCAATAACCGGCCTGAAAAAAGGGCTCGATGCCGCGGGACTGCGGCACAGGGTGATGGCCGACAATATTGCCAACGTCAATACGCCTCGTTTTAAAAAATCCACCGTGGTGTTCGAGTCCCTGCTGCAAAAAGCCCTGGACGAAGCACCGGTCCGGATGGCCGTCGCGGATTACCGGCACTTCGGCGGCGGGACGGATTTGGCAGGTGTCCGCCCCGTGGTCATGCGCAGTAAAGCAACTTCCATGCGCACCGACGGCAACAACGTCGACATCGACCAGGAAATGGCCGCGCTGGCGGTCAACACCATCCGCTACCGGGCTTTATCCACTGATTTAAGAGAGCATTACGCGCTTTTAAGCCTGGCGATCACCGGAAGGGGGTAAGTAATGAGTATTTTTGATTCTTTTGCTATCAGTGCTTCCGCCCTTACGGCGGAGAGACTTAGACTGGATCTGATTTCCAATAATATTGCCAACATTAACAGTACCGGCCGGCCCAACGACCCGGCCCAGGAACCCTACCGCCGGAAAGTCCCGGTGTTTGCGCAGATGCTGAAACGGGTTCAGGCCGGAGACGGGGTGCGTTACGGTTTCAGAGGCGCGGGAGTGAAAATGGCCGCGGTGCTGGAAGACAACAGCCCGCCGCGCCTGGTGCACGACCCGGACCACCCTCATGCCGGTGAAAGAGGTTTTGTGGCTTATCCCGATATTAATATCGTTAGGGAGATGGTTGACGCCATGACGGCCACCAGGGCCTACGAGGCCAATGTCACGGCCTTGAACGCGGCCAAGGATATTGCCCTGCAGGCCTTGGAAATAGGCCGGTAAGCCCGGTGGTTAAAAGGGGGGAAGATTATGAAGTTGTTGCTCGCACAATCGCCCCGGCTGCTGCCGGCGGCGGGGCCCGTAGCGAAACAGGAAACCGGCGGGGGGTCCGGGTTTGCGGAACGTTTAAATAACGCTCTGCATGATCTGAACCAAACCCAGCTGAAAGCCGAAAAGTTGACGCAGGATCTCCTTACGGGGGAAGTGCAGGACCTGCACCAGGTGACCATTGCCCTGCAGGAAGCCAGGCTGACCATGCAGCTGGCGGTGGAAGTAAGGAATAAGGTGGTCGAAGCCTACCAGGAAGTTGCCCGGATGCAGGTATAATACGTTTATTACGGTTTGAGGTGGTATGGATTGAACCCGGATGCCTATATAGCCAGGTTCAGGGAGAGATGGCAGGCACTGAATCAAACTCAAAAAGTAATCTCCGTCCTGGTTGCCGCAGGTATCTTGGTATGTTTGTTATACCTCGGCCAGGTGCTGGTACGGCCGGCTTATACAACCTTGTTTACCGGCCTGGAGCCGAAGGATGCCGGCGATATTGTTGAAAAGCTGGAGACGATGAATGTTTCCTATAAAGTTGCCGACGGGGGCGAGACGATCCAGGTGCCTGAATCCCGGGTGCACGAGATCAGGATCCAGCTAGCCAGCGAAGGGGTGCTGGGTAGTGGTGGCGGCGCCGGTTTTGAGCTTTTTGACCAGAACAAATTCGGCAAGACCGAGTTTGACCAGCAGGTTGATTACCAGCGTGCCCTCCAGGAAGAGCTCAGGAGGACCATCGTCAGGCTGGATGGGGTGGAGCAGGCCAGGGTGCACCTGGTGTTGCCGCAGAAGACCGTGTTCATCAGCGGGCAGGAAGCCTCCAGCGCCTCGGTGGCGCTTAAGTTAAAGCCGGTGTACCACCTGGAGCCCGGGCAGGTACGGGGCATTTGCGATTTGCTGGTGGGCAGCGTGGAAGGTCTGGAACCGGAAAACATCCATATTATAGATACCGAAGGCAATGTATTAAGCGATAACTTGGACTTCGGCGGGGACCCCGGCGCGGTTTTGGCCGCCGCCGCCCTGGAGCACCAAGAGGCGCGCCGGCATTACGAAAAAGAGCTGGAAAATAGAATCAAGCAAATGCTGGCCCGGATTCTCGGACAGGGTCAGGCTGTGGCCATGGTTACCGCCGAGCTTGATTTCGACCGGAGAGAGGTTGCCAGCAGCACTTCGGCCAACCCCGACAATTTAAGAATAAGCGAGCATAACGTTACGGAAAGCGGTGAAGGAACGGGGTTGGGGGGCGCGGTGGGAACCGATTCGAACCTGACCGGTTACCCGTTGTTGGAAGGTGACGGTTTTTCAAGCTACTCCAGGGAAGAAAGTACCGTTAACTACCAGGTGGACACCAGGCAGGAGACCGTGGTGGTGGCTCCGGGCGCGGTGGAAAAGTTGTCCGCGGCGGTGGTGGTGAATAACGCCGGCGGGCCCGTCGATGTGCAGAAGGTGCGGGACGTGGTGGCGGCCGCCATTGGCTACGAACAGGACCGCGGCGACAATATTGAAGTCACGGAAATGGTCTTTGATGATACTTACCAAAAGCAGGTGGAGGAAGAGTTTGCCCAAACTGATATCCGGGCGGGGGAAAGAGAACGGCTTTATACTTATGCCGCGGCAGGCGCGGGGGCGCTGGTGTTAATCCTGTTGCTGGCATTTATACTGAGGCGCCGTTTCAGCGCCCGGCGGATCCCTGCCGCCACCGAAGAAGCGGAAAAGGAATTTGTCCCGGTAATGGCGGCGGAAGTCGAGCAGGAGCAGGAGCAGGATCCCAGGGATGAAATCCAGTCCAAAGTTAGAGATATGGCCAAGGATAAGCCGCAGGAAGTGGCCGAGATATTAAAAGTCTGGTTAAAAGAGTAAGGAGTGCCTTCTGGTGCAGATTGCTAAACTAACCGGTATCCAAAAGTCAGCTATTTTGTTGATCGCGCTTGGTTCAGACCTGTCTTCCAGGGTGTTGAAGCAGAATTTTCAGGACGTGGAGATCGAGCAGGTTACCCAGGAAATATCCAATATGGTTAAAATTACGCCGGATGTAAAGAACGCCGTGATGGAAGAGTTTATGGAGTTTAGAAAAGCCCGTGATTACCTGGTGCACGGCGGTTTAGGCTATGCCAAGGATATGCTGGAAAAGGCCGTGGGACAACAAAAGGCGTCGCAAATAATTTCCAAGCTGACCATCGAGATGAGGTCGATTCCTTTCAGTTCTTTGCGCAATACCGATCCCAAACACCTGATGAATTTTATCCGGGAGGAACACCCGCAGACCATCGCCTTGATTCTGGCCCACCTGACGCCGGACCAGGCTTCGGTTATTTTGGCGTCGTTACCGCAGGAAATGCAGACTGATATTGCCAAGCGGGTGGCCCTGATTGACCGTTTTTCCACCGATGTGCTGCGGGATGTGGAGGCGGTGCTGGAGCAAAAACTTTCTTCCGTGGCACAGCAGCAGCAGGCCCAGGCTTCAGTGGGCGGGGTGCAGTCGCTGGTGGATATATTAAACCGGGTGGGCCGGAGTGCCGAGAAAGTCATTTTGGAGGGACTGGAGCAGGACGATCCGGCCCTGGCGGAAGAGGTCAAGCGGCGCATGTTTGTTTTCGAGGACCTCACCCTGCTGGCGGATAATTTTATCCAGCGGGTACTGAGGGAGGTTAATTCCAAGGATCTCGCGCTGGCCATGCGCGGCGCCAACGAGGAGGCAAACGCCAGAATCTATAAAAACATGTCCAAACGTGCCGCCGATATGCTCAAGGAAGAAATCGAATTTATGGGCCCGGTGCGTTTGAGAGAAGTCGAGCAGGCGCAGCAAAAGATTGTCAGCGTGATCCGCAAGCTGGACGAAAGCGGCGAAATCATTATTTCCCGGGGGGGAGAAGATGTCATTCTTGTTTAGGGTGATCAAGGACGGTGACGTGGGCGAAGATTTTCAAGCGCTGCCCCTGAGAGACTTTACTCCTCGGGAAGCAGCGGCGAACAAAAACCGGGATAACGGAAACGGCAAGCAGGTTTCCGGAGTAATGACGGAAGAAGAAGCGCGGGCCCGGTCGGAGGAGATTATCAACCGTGCCCGGGTGGAAGCCGGTACAATCACCCGCCGGGCAAACTCGGAGGCGGAGCGGATCAAGAAAGATGCTTACCGGGAAGCGTATGACCGGGGTTTGCAAGAAGGCCGTGACCAGGGTTGCCGGGAGGGTCTGGAAAAGGCGGCGGATGAGGCCGGAGTTATCCGGGACCAGGCCCGGGACGTGCTTGACCAGGCGGAAACGATCCGCCGGAGCACCTTGGAGGCCCTGGAAGGGGAAATTATAGACCTGGCCCGGGAAATAGCGGAAAAACTTTTAAACCGGCAGCTGACGCTGGAGCCGGAAAGTGTGCTGGACGTGGTTGAAGAAGGACTGCGCCTGGTGGCCGACCGGGTGAGCGTGGTTCTATACGTAAACCCGTCCGAACTGGCCCTGGTGGAAGGCAGGAAAAGTGAACTCCTGGCGCTCCTGCCGGCAAAAGCGGAATTCCGGGTGCTTACCGACCATTCCGTTCAATCCGGGGGATGCGTGATTGAAACCGAACGGGGACGGGTCGATGCCACCCTGGAGAAAAGAAGGGAAGAACTGCTCAAGGCCCTTTACGGCGAAACAGTTTAAAGAGATATTGGAGAAAATGATGGCGGGCATGCAACTATATGGTAAAAGGTGATTGATACGTGGATAATCTTCCGGTTACAGACCTTTCTTCCTGGCGTTCCAGAGTAAAAGAGGCACGTTTGCTCAAGCTTACCGGGCAGGTAACCAGAGTAATCGGTCTTACCGTCGAGGTGCAGGGAATAAACGCTTCTATCGGCGAGGTTTGCACAATAGCGGTACCCGGGGAGCCGGAGGCCGTCCGGGCCGAAGTGGTGGGCTTTCGTGACGGGAGCACGCTGTTGATGCCGCTGGGTGAACTGCGCGGGATCCACCAGGGCTGCAGCGTTGTCCCCGGTTGCGGTGCTTTCAAGATAAAGGTGGGAGCGCAGCTGTTGGGCAGGGTTCTGGACGGATTGGGTGCACCATTGGACGGTTTGGGCCCGGCCGGCGGGGATACCAGGGAATATCCGGTAGACGGCCGCCCCCCCAACCCGCTGCAAAGAAAACGGATTACCGAGGTGTTTGCCACCGGGGTGCGGGCGGTTGATGCCCTGCTCACCTGCGGGCGCGGCCAGCGGCTCGGGATCTTTTCCGGCAGTGGGGTGGGGAAAAGCACCTTGCTGGGAATGATCGCCCGCTATGGCAATGCCGACGTCAATGTTATCTCCCTGATCGGCGAGCGGGGACGTGAAGTGCTGGACTTTATCGAAAGCGACCTCGGTCCCGGGGGATTGCGCCGTTCGGTGGTGGTTGCGGCCACCTCGGAACAGCCGGCACTGGTGCGTTTGAAAGGTGCTTTTGTGGCCAGCGCTATTGCGGAGTATTTTAGGGACCAGGGGCAACACGTGCTGCTGATGATGGACTCCGTGACCAGATTTGCCATGGCGCAGCGCGAGGTCGGGCTGGCGATCGGCGAACCGCCGGCCACCAAGGGGTACACCCCTTCGGTTTTTGCCCTGTTACCCCGCCTGCTGGAGCGGCCGGGGATGTCCCCAAACGGTTCTATAACCGCTTTTTTTACGGTGCTGGTGGACGGTGACGATCTGAACGAACCGGTGTCCGATGCCGTACGGGGTATCCTGGACGGGCACATAGTTTTGTCCCGTGACCTGGCGGCGGCCAATCATTTTCCGGCGGTAGACGTGTTAAACAGCGTCAGCCGTCTCATGCCGGATATAACCGGGGAGGAACACCGCTCGTGGGCGGGCAGGCTGCGTGACCTGCTGGCGGTTTACCGCGAGTCGGAGGACCTGATCAATATCGGGGCTTACGTCGCGGGTTCGAATCCCCGCGTGGATGAGGCAATTGCTTCCCACCGGGATATCGTTGAGTTTCTGAAGCAGGATTTAAACGAGTATACCGGTTATGACGATACCTTGCGCAGGTTGGAAGCGATTACCCGGAAAGGGGCGGATGAGCGTGGCGGGGTTTAGATTTCGTCTGGAGCCGGTGCTGCGGCAGCGCGCGGAGAAGGAAGCCCGTGCCGAGCAGGCCCTGGCTGTGGCCCGCAGCGAATACGAAAAACGCCTCGACCGGTTGGAGGAAACCAGACATTGTCTGGAGATAGCTTCCTCGGAAACCGGTTTGGAGGAAATGAATGTTTTGGAAGAAATGCACCTTGCTTATTACCGGTCATCTCTGCACCGGAAAATAAAAACCCAGGAACGAAAAGTTAAACAAGCCGGTTTAAGCGTCGCTCAAAAACGCAGCGCCGCTGTCACGGCCAGGCGGGAAAAGCAGGTAATGGAAAGGCTCAAGGAAAAACACCTGGACCGTCACCTGCGTGAGGAGGCGGAAAGGGAACAAAAGGCAAGCGATGAATTGGCCCTCTATGCCCACCAGCGTAAAACAGGTGCCGGTCCGGATCCTGGTATTCATTGAGGGGTAAGCCAGTGAAAGGAGGTGATATAAATGCAGGCGAGTATAGTCAGTGACCATGCCGTTCCCGGTAACGAAACCGGCCGGGAGGCGTATCCGGCGGCTGCCGGCAATGATACCGGGGAGATGTTTTCCCGGGCCCTGGCTGATGTGCTGTTACTGTTCAGTTCCGGCCGGGCGGGCAAACCGCCGTCGCAAGATGTTTCCGGTAAAGGAAAGCCGCTTGCCAAGCGGGCGGGGGCGGAGCCGGTTGCCGGCCAGTCATCCGGCCGGGATGAAAAAGCGGTTGAAAAAAGCCCGGGCAGCGCTTTGCAAAAGGAAAATCCGGACCCGGGCGTAACGGGAGTGATTAAGGCCGGTGCGCCGGCGGCTGAGAAAAACCAATTGCCCGCCGGACCGGTTGCGGTCGGGAGGGAGGCGGTTGAGAAAAAAATATCCGGCGCTACCGTGCCGGGCGCCGCTAACAAAACCGCGGGTACTCGCGGGAGCCGAACCGGAGCAAAACCGGTACCGGGTTCCAACGCCGGTGACCGGGCCGGGAGCAGTACCAGGGCGGGGCCGGGAGCAGCCGTACCGGACGGCAAAGGCAGCCAACTCTTCGTGGAACCGGATGCGGGTACCAGGAACACCCAAGCGGGTGCAACCGGTGCAAAACAAACGGGAGCAGGTCAAAACACCGGTAATCAAACCGGAACTTCTATCGCGAACTTAACCGGAGCCATGCAGGAACCGGGTAAAAATCCCGGCGGCCGGGCCGGGAGCAGCACCGGGGCGAAGCCTGGTGGAACCGCACCGGACGGCAAAGGCAGCCAATTCTTCGTGGAACCGGGTGCGGGCACCAGGAACACAACGGCGCCCGGTGGTCCGGGAGCGGCGGGCCCCAAAACCGGCCGCCGGACCGGGAACACCCAGGCGGGCCCGGCTGGAGCAAAACCGGTACCGGGTTCCAACGCCGGTGACCGGGCCGGGAGCAGTACCAGGGCGGGGCCGGGAGCAGCCGCACCGGGCACCGGGAGTGTACCGGTAAAGCCTGGTGGAACCGCACCGGACGGCGGCGGTAACAGCGGCAGAGCCGTGCCGGCAGAATCCGGTACGGGCGGGGCAGTTCCGGAAAAGGCCGGTGTATGGAGAACTGCCGGTTCCGGGCAGCAAACGGGCAGCCGGGAAACGGTTGTTAATCAGGGTCAAAATACTTCCGGCGTCCAGGAAACAGCATTACCGGGCATTCATAACCCCCGGCCCGAAACCGTGCCGCTGTCTGCGGGAGCCCCGGACGGCGCTAAAGGGACGTCCTTGCCGGAATTAAAGGGCCGGCTGCTGCAGGAAGTCAGGAATTTTATCAACCACAAGGACGGGACGCAAACGCAGGTACAGTTGAAGCTGGAACCGGAAAAATTGGGACATCTTACCATAAGGCTTTATTTCCAACAGGGTGAGTTAAACGCCCATTTTTATACCGGTAACGAGCAGGTCAAGGAAATGTTGGAAGGTTCCCTGCAGCAGTTAAAATCATCGTTAAACCAGTTGGATCTGAACTTGAACCAGGCGTTGGTATTTGTTAACAACGGCGGCCGGGAGCAGCATCCGGGACGCTATCTGAATGAAAAGAACCGGTACGGCCGGACGGCGTACCGGGGTGACGGCCGGGGACCGGAAACCGGTTCCGGGGCGGTTAATCCTTCCGGCGGCATTTCCCAGGTGGACTACCTGGTTTAGAAAAGGGGTGGAATCTTTGAAAGTAGGTGCATCCGGCGACAGTTATTATTTATCTGCGGAAACTACGCGGGAACCCGTAAAAACACTGGACAAGGATGCTTTTCTGCAGCTATTCATCGCGCAGCTTAGAAACCAGGACCCGATGAGCCCGCAGGATACCGGCGCGTTTATGACCCAGTTGGCGCAGTTCAGCATGGTGGAACAGCTTACCAGGTTGAACGAAGGCATGATGCAGCTCCAACGGACGCAAGAACTGGATAGGGCTGCGGCGCTGCTGGGCAGGCAGGTTCAGGTGCAAACCGGTGACGGCGTGGTGGAAGGGGTGGTAGAGAAGGCGGCGGTGGTTGATGATCGGGTGCTGATTTTCCTCCAGGGGTCCGGTTTTGGTTTGGAGCAAATTACCGCGGTCAGCGAGGCTGCCGGAACCGCCGGAATCAGCGAAGTAAACGGGAGTGAGGCCAATGACGGCGAACCGGGAAGTGAACCGGCTCCTGCCGGTGAGTCCTCCGGTACTGCCACCGGCTCCAGCCGGTAAAGAGACCCCGGCCGGAGGAGACCGGTCTTTTGAAGCGGTATACCAAAAAGAGGTGCAGAAAGGCCGGGAATTGAAATTTTCCGCGCATGCCGAAAGGCGGTTAAAGGAACGGAACATTGCTTTGGCCGGGGACGACCTGGCCCGGATCGGGCGGGCGGTAAAACAGGCCGAAGCCAAAGGGGCCCGTGAATCATTGATTATCTTCAATGACCTGGCCTTGATCACCAGTATACGCAACAAGACCGTGGTAACCGCAATGGACGGGAAGTCCATCCGGGAGCACGTTTTTACCAATATTGACAGCGCGGTGATCTTGAAATAAACAGCGGCAGTAGATGACGGCCGGCCCGAAAGGAGGCCGTGCGGCCGCTGAACGAACGAGGCGGCCGTGTTATCACCGGATATCTTAAGGAGGTTTTAAAATTGATCAGATCTTTGTACTCAGGTGCTTCGGGTATGAAAAATCACCAGATCAAGATGGATGTTATCGGCAATAATGTTGCCAATGTCAATACCACGGGTTATAAATCCGGCCGGGCCAATTTTGCGGACGTGCTTTACCAGACCATCCGCTATGCCAGTGCCGGGACCGCGGATACCGGCGGGATCATGCCCTCCCAGGTGGGCCTGGGCATGACGGTGGCCAGTATTACCAACGACACCGGCCAGGGGGGGCTGCAGAATACCGGACGGGCGCTCGACCTGGCTATTGACGGCAACGGCTGGTTTATCGTGACGCCGGATGACGGTAACACCAGGTATTATACCCGCGACGGGATATTTTACGTGGATAACGAGGGCAACCTGGTAAACTCCAGCGGGTATATGGTTCTGGACAATGGGGGAGACGTAATCAACTTGGGTACCGATGGTATTGCAACCTTGAATATCGGAAAAGACGGGACTATTACCGCCACGGACCTGGACGGTGACGACATTTCGCCCGGCGATCCCATCGGCCTGGCCATGTTTCCCAACCAGGACGGCCTGGAGCGCATAGGCCGGAATGTTTACATCAAATCCGTGGTCAGCGGGGGGCCCTTAGATGAATTCGGCACCCCGGACAGCGGGGGTTACGGCACCATCAATTCCGGTTACCTGGAAATGTCCAACGTCGACCTGACCGACGAGTTCACCAGCATGATCACCACGCAGCGGGGTTACCAGGCCAACGCCCGTACCATAACGGTTTCCGATAAAATGATTGAAGAGTTGCTGAACCTCAAGCGCTAATTTTTTAACGCGTGCGTTTTTAATAAAGGTGCAACAGGGGGTTTTATTTAAACGGGGACGGTTAAAACGGCGGTTGCCGTCCGGGCTGTCCCCGGAACCTAAAAGAAGCAGGTGGGAAAGTGCCGGAAAAAACGGTTAAAGTCCAGGAAAAGAAAAATAAAAAAAGCCCCAAAGTAATGAAAATCGTGCTGGCGGTTTTAATTTTCGTGTTAGTGTCCGGCGGTTCCGCGGCCGGGGCGTTCTTTTATTTTAAAAAATCCGCCGGGGTGCCGGAAAATAAAATGGTGGAATATGAAACCCTGGAGCTGGGGGACATGGTGGTTAATCTCGCCCAGGCCACGGGAGTTCATTACTTGAGGGTGCGGATGACCCTGGAATACCATCCCAATAAAGAACTGGCGGCAGAAATTGAAAGGAAAAAGCACCAGGTGTCAGACGTGTTGCTCGCCACCCTGAGAAACAAGTCTCTTGCCGACGTAATTCCGGCCGGTTCGGCGGAAACGCTGAAAGCGGATCTGCTCGAGGCAATAAATGGTTGCCTGGAACACGGAAAGGTCGAGGGCATATATTTTACCGATTATTTGGTCCAGTAAAGGGGGTGGAAGGCGGTGTTGACGGAAGAAGAAATCAGGTCGTTTCTTAACGGAGGGAACAGCGGCGCGGTGGAAATAAAAAAGGTACGGTTTCCTTCCCTGACGCCGGCCGAAGGAATGGACGGGGTCAAGACCAGCTTGTCCCACCTGGAAGATGTCAAGGTTGAAATCGGGGTGGAGCTGGGACAGGCGATTATGAAGGTGAAGGAAGTTATAGGCCTGGCCGAGGGTTCGGTAATCAAGCTGGATAAAGCCGCCGGTGATGCCGTCGAGGTGACTATGAACCGTCAGGGCTTCGCCCAGGGTGAAGTTATCGTGATCGGCGATAATTTTGGGGTGCGCATCAACTCTGTAAATAACGCTTACAACCGAAGACTATTCGAGGGGTTGGTATGAACCACGACCTGGTTTGGGCGGCAGTACGCATGCTGGTTGTTCTGCCCCTGGTATTGGGGCTGGCCTACCTGGTTTTAAAATGCGGTCTGGCCAGGCGCTATGCGGTAAAATCCGGTGCCCGGCACATGAGACTGGTGGAACAGCTGTCCCTGGGACCGAAAACCGGGTTGAGCCTGGTGGAGCTCGGCGGGCGTTATTTCCTGCTGGCACACCAGGAAAACTCCGTCCAACTGGTCAAGGAGCTTGACGCGCTGCCCGACCCGGAAGATTTAAAAACCGGGGATATTCTGGAGTTGACTCCGAAGTCCGTGGCCGATTTGGACCGGATGCGCAAAACCGGCGCGGCATCGGTGACCGGAAGATTTCACGGTATACAGGGCGTTTGGCTCAAGGAACTGTTCAAAGCACTCACCGGAAAGGTTTCCAAGGTGCAAGCATCATGGCAGGCAAAATTTTCTGCCGGGAAACGTAGGGAGACCAGGGATGAAACAGAACGTAAAAGCTAAGCTCCCGGCAATGTTGTTGGTGACGGCAGCCGTTTTTTTACTGGCCCGGGAAGCCGCAGCGCAGCCCCTGCCGGCAATTGATCTGAACATCCGTCCCACCGACAGTCCGGGAGAGGTGGTGGACAGCGTAAAGCTGCTGGTGCTGTTGACCCTGCTGTCCCTGGCGCCGGCATTTCTGATCATGGTCACTTCCTTTACCAGGATCATCGTGGTATTGTCCCTGTTGCGCTCTGCCCTGGGAGCTCACCAGGCTCCCGCCAACCAGATATTAATCGGCCTGGCGCTCTTTCTGACTGTATTTATCATGGCGCCGACCTACCATCAGATCAACGAAAACGCCGTACAGCCTTATTTGCAGGACCGGATCGGCCAGCAGGAGGCACAGGAACTGGCGGCCGCGCCGCTGAAGGACTTCATGCTGGGACAGACCAGGGAAAAGGACCTGGCACTGTTCATCAACCTGGCGCAAATAGAAAACCCGGCTTATCCGGAGGATGTTCCCCTGCATGTGCTCATACCTTCTTTCGTGATCAGTGAGCTGAAAACGGCCTTTGAGATAGGGTTTTTACTATATATTCCTTTTGTGATTATAGATATGGTGGTGGCCAGTATTCTCATGTCCATGGGTATGTTCATGCTGCCGCCGGTGATGATCTCGCTGCCCTTTAAATTGCTCCTTTTTGTCATGGTGGACGGCTGGCACCTGGTGGTAAAATCCCTGGTGGAAAGCTTTATTTAGAAATAGAGTTGACCGGTTGCCGGTTTGAGGAATAATAACCGTTGAAAATAACGCGGCCGCCGGCCGGCCATAGGAGGGGTAAATTTGACCCATACTGATGTCATAAACCTGGCCCGGGAGTCAGTCTTAATGGTTTTGACCCTGGCCGGGCCGCTGATGGGCGTGGCGCTGATCATCGGTTTATTAATCAGTGTCCTGCAGGCTACCACCCAGATCCAGGACCAAATGCTGAACCTGGCGCCTAAAATAGCGGGGGTGTTTGTAGTCCTGCTGGTGCTGGGGTCGTGGTTTTTGAACAGTATCGTGGACTTTACGGTTAACCTGTACGCCCAGATTCCGCAAATAATCCGTTGACGGGGGAGTGAAACGTGCCGGATGCCGGTCAAATAATCGCTTTCTTCCTGGTGCTGCTGAGAGCCACGGCATTCTTGGTGGCGGGCCCGCTTTATGCCTTAAGCGGGATACCGGTTCTGTTGAAGGTGGGATTTTCCCTGGTCCTGGCACTGGTGATTTTTCCGGTGATTGCCGGCGGGCTTCCGCCGCTGCCGGGAGATGTCTGGGGATACGGACTGGCGGCCGTCAGCGAAACCGGTGCGGGCCTGCTTCTGGGGCTGGCCGTTACCATGGTGTTGAATATCGCCCGGATGGCGGGGCGGTTTATTGATTTCCAGATCGGCTATGCCATGTCTTCAACCTTAGATCCCCTAAGCGGGGGGCAGGGTACACTGCTTTCCCGGTACTTATATATGTTGGCACTGGTATTTTTCTTGATAGTGGACGGCCACCACGTTATGCTTACGGGGTTCGCCGGAAGTTTCGCCCTGGTACCGCTGGGTACGGCTGTTTTTACCGGCGGTGCCGCACTCACGCTTTTAAAAATTTTTTGCGGGGCTTTTACCCTGGCCCTCCAGATAAGCGCGCCGATCCTGGCCGTAATGGTTATGGTTGACCTGGCCCTGGGCTTTCTGGCCCGGACCACACCGCAAATAAATGTTTTTTTGACCGGTTTTCCCGTGAAGATAATGGTGGGGCTGTTGACTTTAAGTTTTTTGATGCCTCTTTTAGGAGTGGTGCTCCGTTCTTTGATCGACATGGTGGAAAGGGATTTATACTTGTTGATGAGAGTGCTGGTATAAGATGGCGGGTAAAGCGCAGGAAAAAACCGAACAGGCGACGCCGCGGCGGATCCGGGAAGCGCGGCGCAAGGGTCAGGTTGCCCGGAGTACCGACCTGACCGGAGCTTTATGCCTGCTGGCCATGGTGGTGCTTTTATACGCCGTCAAGGACCGGTTTATTGCCGATTTGCAGCAATTTCTGACCTGGTATTTAAGCCAGGCGGCATACCGGCATGTTGCCGGTGCAAATACTTTGATGGCTGTAAACCAGGCACTGGTGTTTTCTTTGAAACTGCTTTTTCCCTTTTTTACGGTCTCCCTGTTGGTGGTGATAGCTACCAACCTGGTCCAGGTGGGATTTATGTTTTCGACCGAGGCGCTGCGGCTGAAAGCGGAAAAACTTAACCCGCTTAACGGCTTGAAAAGGATGTTTTCCACCAGAAGCCTGGTGGAGTTGGCCAAATCGGTTTTAAAGGTCGTTATTATCGGGGGTGTGACTTATTACCTGATCAGGTCCAACCTGGAAGTGCTGCTGCTGGTTTTAAACCGTACCCCGGGCGGGATTTACCAGGACGTGCTGAATTTCATACTGAAGGTGGCTTTGTGGGGCGCGTTGGCGTACCTGGTCCTGGCCCTGTTGGACTATTTGTACCAGCGCTATGATTACCAAAAGAACCTGATGATGAGCAAACAGGAAGTAAAGGAAGAATTCAAGCAGACCGAGGGAGACCCGCACATCAAGTCCAAGCAGAAGGAAATGTTTCGCAGCATGTCCCTGAATAAAATTATCGGCGAAGTTCCCCGGGCCACGGTGGTAGTGACCAACCCCACCCGTCTGGCGGTGGCGCTGCAGTACCGCAGGGGCGAAATGCCCGCCCCCAGGGTAACGGCTAAAGGCGCCGGCCGGCTGGCCGCCAGGATCAGGGATATCGCCCGGGAAAATAAGGTCCCGCTGGTAGAGGAACAAGAACTGGCCCGTTTTCTTTACCAGAACGTCGAGGTGGACCAGGAGATCCCGCTCGAGGTTTACCAGGCGGTGGCGGAGGTCCTGGCCCTGGTTTACCGTTTGAAGGCCAAAGAAAATTACCGCAGAATTTAGGAGGGTGTTATGGCATCTCCCGCTTCCTCCCTGCCGGCTACGGCCTGGTCGTATCTAAAAAGAAGCAGTGATTTGATTGTCGCGGGTTTAATCATCGGGATCATCCTGTTGATCATTATTCCTCTGAGCCCCGGTGTGCTGGATATTTTACTGACCCTGAGCATTACCCTGGGTATGGTAGTGCTTCTGATTACCATGTTCACCGTCGAGCCGCTGCAATTTTCGGTGTTCCCGACCCTGCTGCTGGTAACCACGCTTTACCGTCTGGCTTTGAACATTTCGTCCACCAGGCTGATTTTAAGCGATGCCGACGCGGGAAAAGTGATCGCGGCTTTTGGAGATTTCGTGGTGGGCGGTGATTACGTGGTCGGTATGGTGGTATTTGTTATTATCACCGTGATCCAGTTTGTCGTAATCACCAACGGCGCCGGGAGGGTGGCCGAAGTGGGCGCCAGGTTTACCCTGGATGCCATGCCGGGCAAGCAAATGAGTATTGACGCCGAGTTTAACGCCGGTATGCTCAACGAGGAGGAAGCCAGGGGCCGGCGGAAGCGCCTGCAGCGGGAGGCGGATTTTTTCGGGGCCATGGACGGCGCCAGTAAGTTTGTCCGGGGGGATGCCATCGCGGGGATTGTAATCATCATCATCAATATCGTGGGGGGCTTTATCATCGGGATTGCACAGCGAGGAATGTCCTTTAACGACGCGGTGCAAACTTTCACCATGCTCACCATCGGGGACGGACTGGTTACCCAGGTGCCGGCGCTGCTGATATCTACCGCGACCGGTGTGCTGGTTACGCGGGCCACATCGGACGCCAGTTTCGGCAGGGACCTGACCAGGCAGTTTTTTAATTATCCCAAAGTACTAATCCTGGTGGCCGGGATCCTGTTAATCCTGGGGCTGATTCCCGCCATGCCCAATGTTTTGTTCCTGTGCCTGGCTGCTGGCGCCGGTTACCTGTCTTACAGCATGATCAGGAAAGAAAATCAAAAAGCGGCCGTGGAACAGGAGCAGGCCGCCGTTAAACAGGCCCGGGAACAAAGAAAAGAGCCGGAAAACGTTTTTTCCTATTTTCAGGTAGATACCCTAGAGATAGAAATCGGTTACAATTTAATCCCCTTGACTAATGAAAGGCAGGGCGGCGACCTGCTGCAGCGCCTGGCGGCGATCAGGCGGCAGTGTGCCGCGGAAATGGGAATTTACGTCCGTCCGATCCGCATCCGGGATAACCTGCAGCTCAAGCCTAATGCTTATTCCTTTAAGCTGCGCGGGGTGGAAATTGCCGGGGGCGAACTGATGCCCGGATATTTTCTGGCTATGGACCCGCTGGGGCAGGACCTGGAAGCCAAGGGAATACCCACCACCGAACCCACCTTCGGGCTGCCCGCTTGGTGGATTGCGGCTGAGGACCGGGACCAGGCGGAGATGGACGGGTTTACCGTGGTGGATTGCTCCACCGTACTGGTGACCCACCTGACGGAAATCATCAAGCTGCACGCCCACGAATTGTTGGGCAGGCAAGAAACCAAGGAGTTGCTGGATGTCGTCAAAGAAAAGAACCCGGTGGTGGTGGAGGAACTGGTTCCCGACCTGCTGACCCTGGGCGAAGTGCAAAAGATATTGCAAAACTTATTAAAGGAAAGAGTGTCCATCAAGGATCTGGCCGGTATCATGGAAGCACTTGCCGACGGGGCCAGACTCAGCAAAGAACCCGATTACCTGACCGAAGCGACCCGTCAGGCCCTGTGCAGGACGATCTGCCTCCAATACACGGGGGAGGGTAAAAAAATATCGGTGATTACCCTGCATCCCAAAATTGAACAGGTGATTGTCGATGCTATAGAACCGACCCACCTTGGTTCTTACCCGGTAATCGAACCCCAAATGGCCAGAAAGATTTTAGATCAACTCAAAGACTACGTAGAAAATTTTTCGATAAAAGGTCTTCCGCCGGTGGTTCTTTGTTCTTCCAGATCGAGGCTTCCGTTCAAGAGGTTTACGGAAAGAATTCTGCCCAACCTTACGGTGCTGTCCTTAAATGAAATTGCACCCGGTATTGAAGTTGAGGCTGTCGGGACGGTGATGGTGGATTGAAAATCAAGCGTTACGTGGTCAGGGAAATGCAGGAGGCTATCCAGTTAATCAAACAAGACCTGGGGCCTGAGGCGATCATAGTAAGCAGTTACAAGGTCCCCGCCAAAGGATTGTTCGGGCTTTTTGCGCCGCGGCTTTTGGAAGTGACGGCAGCGCTGGACGACGGTCACAAGATGCAGTTGGAAGAGACAAGCGGTCCCCCGGTCCGGACGGACGCCCCCAACGGTCACGCGGCGCTGGCGGAAAGGACCGGTTTGAGTAAACGGCCGGCGTCCTTCCTGCCGTTTGACGCCGGGAGGACCGGGGAACTCCGGACTGGCAGTGTTTTACAAGTAAAAAAAGAACCGGCCATGACCGGGGGCCTTCCCGACCGGAGGCCCGGCATTTTTGACGCGCTATACAGCAGGCAGCTGGAAGCCGGATTTAACGGTGATCCGGTGCTCCGGTGGCGTAAAATACTGCTGGATCTGGACATAGAAGAAAATATTGTGGAATACCTGCTGTCCAACCTTAACAACGGGAACTGCGATATATATTTAAATTTATTGAAGCAGCTGATTTATCTTATGGAGCCTGCCTACCGCACAAACGGGCGCGCCAGGGTGCTTACTTTTATCGGCCCGCCCGGGGCCGGGAAGACCACCACGCTAGCAAAAATTGCCACGCATTACTCATTAAACCAGCGTAAAAATATCGCTTTGGTAGCGGTGCATAATTACCGCATCGGCGCGGTCAGACAACTTCAAGCCTACGGTGATTTTTTGGGAATTCCGGTGGAGGTGGTAAGGACTCCGCCTGAACTGGTACAGGTGCTGAAAAGTTATTCCGGTAAGGATTATATCTTTATCGACACCGCGGGCCGTTCGGCACAGAACACCGGCCAGATTTTGGAGTTGAAAGAATTTATCGATGTTGTGGAAGAGCCACTGGAAGTATTTTTAGTGTTAAGCGCAGCCGTTAAAAACAAAAATTTAATGAAGACTGCTTACGAGTTTCGCAAAACTGGATATTCGAAAATTATTTTTACCAAGCTTGATGAAACGGAAACCCACGGTTCTATTTTAAACTTGATCTGCGCGCTGGGCGCACCGGTGACTTACCTGACCGACGGTCAGGACGTACCGGACCATATTATTGAAGCAGAGCCCAAAAAAATAGCCCGGCTGCTGCTGAGGGGAGTTGATCCCTTATGAGAGTATGGATGCCCAGAATAAGCACGGGCAGGATGTACCGCGGTTACGTCCCCGGTAAAGAAAGGGAACCGGTGCATTCCGGGGAGCCCAGGGTGATTGCCGTCACCAGCGGCAAGGGAGGCGTGGGCAAGACCAGCCTTACGGTTAACCTGGCCATCAGTCTGGCCCAGGCGGGCCAGCGGGTTTCTATCTTTGATGCCGACCTGGGGATGGCCAACGTGGAGTTGCTGATGGGTCTGGCGCCTCCCTACAGCCTTTACGAGGCTTTGTACGGTAATAAATCAATTGATGAAATAACGGTCCAGGGTCCGTTAAACATCAATATCATATCCGGAGGCTCGGGTTTTTTGGAAATGGCCAATATGGACCGTACCAGGAGACGGCAGCTTTTGACGATGCTGAATAATTTCAGTTCCCGGTATGATTTTGTGCTCATCGATACCGGAGCCGGGATCAGTAAAAACGTGCTTGGTTTTGTGGCGGCGGCGGGCGAGGTGATTGTAATGGTCACCCCCGAGCCCACGTCGCTTACCGATGCCTACGCCCTGATCAAGGTCATGGACAGTTTTAAGGTGCATTCGGAGGTCAACGTGGTGGTGAACCAGGCTGTAAATAAGCGGGAGGCCATGCGTACCATCGGCAAAGTGCAGGCGGTCGTAAATCGTTTTTTAAACATCAAGCTGAATTTTTTGGGATGGATTCCGGCGGATAGAGTGATTGCACGTTCAATTAAGAGACAGCAGCCTTTTTTCCTGGCCAATCCCGATGCGCCGGCTTCCCGCAGTGTCACCGGAATTACGGAAGTCCTTTTGCATGGAGACGCCAGCGCTTCAAAAAACGGTTTTTGGGATAAACTGCTGGGTTTATTCAGTTGATGGGAAACGAATCTTTAGTGCACCCGGCGTAAGCATTCTGAGCGAGCCAGCTTCAATACCAAGGTTATCAGCAGGGCGAATTTGTTCTTGAACACCGGGGGATGGGATTTTGACCGGATATTAATGATACCGAACAAAGGCGTCTCAGCTGATCATTTTAGCAAGAGGCCGGATTTAAGACCCATGTGGGAAAGGGGTTGGACGGCATGGCGGTGGCCGAAGAAGTCTGGCGGGAATACAGCCGTTCCAAAGACAAGAAAATTAAACAAGAATTGGTCCTGGACCACCTGCCTCTGGTCAAATATATCGCCGGTCGTCTGGCGGTGAAATTGCCTCCCGCCGTTGACCGGGAGGACTTGGAAAGCTACGGGATTTTCGGGTTGCTGGAGGCGGTGGAAAAATACAATCCCGATCTGGGCGTAAATTTTAAAACCTATGCGGGCAGCAGAATCAGGGGCGCAATGATTGATGAAATTAGAAAGCTGAACTGGCTTCCCCGGACTACGTGGCAAAAAATACAGCAGGTAAATAGCACCAGGGAAAAACTGCAGGGGGAATACGGGAAGCAGGTTACCAATGAGGTGTTGGCCCGGGCCCTGGGGATTAGTTTGGCCGAACTGTATAAACTGGCCGGGCAGACCTGTGCTCTTTCAATGGTTTCGCTTGATGAAACGTTGGGAATGTCCGGCGGCGAGGAGGTGCGCCGGGGGAATCTGATCCGGGATCCGGACAGTCCCGATCCCCTGGATGTACTCATGAAAGAAGAGGGCCGGGAAATTTTGGTCCGGGCCTTAAACGGTCTTTCAGAAAGGGACCGGACGGTTTTGGCGCTTTATTACCAGGAAGGTTTGACGTTAAAAGAAATTGGCCGGGTTTTGGAAGTTTCAGAATCAAGGGTCTGTCAGCTCCATACCAGGGCCCTGGAACGGGTCAGGGACAGGCTGGAACTACCGGCCGGGGCCAAAAAGAAAACAGCAACGAAAGGAGGAAAATAAGTGCTCAGGGGAATGTACAGTGCCGCTTCCGGGATGGACGTCCAGCAGGTAAGAATAGAAACTTTGACCAATAATTTAGCCAATGCAACCACTCCCGGTTACAAAAAGGACGTTGTTCAGGTACAAAGCTTTCCGGAATTACTGTTAATCCAACAAGGCGGGCCGCCGCGCAGGAATGTGCCCCCTGCCGCCGCCCGGGAAATCGGTTTTATGCCGTCCGGCGCCAGTGTTGAAAGGGTGTTTACGGAATATACGGGGAGCGGTGGGGTGAAAGAAACCCGGAATCCTACCGATATGATGCTCCATGGGGCGGGCTTTTTTGCCGTAAATGTTCCGACCCGGGAGGAGCCCGGAAGGGTTTGTTATACCCGGAACGGAACTTTTAAAGTGGACCCGGAGGGCTACCTCGTTGCTTTTGGCAGTTTTCACGTTTTGGGGGAAGCGGGACCGGTCCGGGTAGGCGACGCGGATTTTAAGGTTAACCAGGACGGGACGGTTGTATCCGGCGGCTTGACGCGGGGTAAGTTGAGCCTGGTCGAATTTGACGATCCGGGGGTTCTGGAAAAAGAAACCGACAGCATCTTTGTGGATACCGCCGGAGGGGCCGGCCGGCCGGCAGAGGCGACCACCGTCAGACAAGGTTTCCTGGAGGTTGCAAATGTGAATGCGGTTGAAGAGATTACCGCCCTGATGGAATTGATGCGCGTTTACGAAACCAGCCAGCGTTTAATTATCCAGCAGGACCAGCTGTTGGGCAAGGCGGTAAACCAGGTGGGCAGCCTTAGGTAATTTAAGTAAACGTGCAGTTGGGCAAATTATGAAAGGAAGAGAGGTGATATTAATGCTCAAAGTATTCGACAGAGGGGCTGCCGGGTTAGAATCCCAGATGTTGAGGCTTGACGCTGCGGCCAACAATCTGGCCAACCTTAATACTCCGGGTTATAAGAAAAGCCGGGTAAATTTTTTGGAGCTGCTCAGTCAGGAAATGGAAAATTCCGGAGTCCGGCCGGCGCGCGGCGGGGCAGCCCCGGTGGCAAGGCATAGCGTAGGTGTGGCCGAGGTGGACAGAGTGTTTGAACAAGGTAATATTGTCAAAACGAACAAGCCCCTGGACCTGACTATCCTGGGAGAGGGTTATTTTAAGGTGTTGCTTGACGGCGGCGCGGAGCGTTATACCCGCGACGGTAATTTCAGCCTGGACCATGAAGGCAACCTGGTAACTTCCGCCGGTTACTGCTTGGAGGGTGTTAAAGTGCCGGCCGGAGCGGACCGGGTAACCGTATCTCCAAAAGGAACGGTAAAATGCGTTACGGCTGACGGGGTCCAGGATGCCGGTCAGATTAATTTGTATCAGTTTGAAACCGAAAAACGATTGCAACCGGAAGGTGAGAACGTTTTTTCAGCCGGCGCGGCCGGGGAGATTTTCTCGGGAACCCCCGGCAGCCGGGGGTACGGCAGCATCGGGCAGCAGAGTCTCGAAATGTCCAATGTCAACTTGATGCAGGATATAATCAATACGATTGAAATACAGCACTTGACTGGTTATTTTTCCCGGTTTTTACGTTCGTCTGATGAAATGTGGGGCATGGCCAATAACATGCGGAAGTAAGGTGGTTGAATATGCAGCTATCACCGGGTAAGGCTGTGGGAGACCGGGTTGCGGCGTTTAACGAGATTCATGTGGGCATTGCAGAACTCAAAATAGCCAGGCAGCCTGACCGGTTGATTACTCTCGGCCTTGGTTCCTGTATCGGGGTGGCCCTGCACGACCCGGCAACCATGATCGGGGGGTTGTTACATATTATGCTTCCCGAAAGCAGCCAGTTTAATAATGTGAATAAGCCCGCCAAGTTTGCCGATTTGGGGATTCCGCTTTTGGTTTCGGAGATCAGGCGCAGCGGTGGTAAAATTAACAATCTGCGGGCCAAGATTGCCGGAGGAGCCCAAATGTTTTCCGGTTTAAATGAAAAATTTGTCCTTAATATCGGTGAGCGTAATATTTACGTCACCAGGAAAACTTTAAAAAGTTTGGGTATTAAGATCCTGGCGGAGGAAGTGGGAGGCAGGCGGGGCCGCACCATGATTTTGGATACCGTCACCGGCCAGGTGCTTATACGAACGGTGGGGACAAGTATGAAGGTGATTTGATGGACTTCGCACTTTTTAAAAAAAAAGCCCTTACCTCATTCCATCTTGATTTGAATGCTTATAAAGAAAACCAGCTGAAACGCCGGCTGGAGAGCTTGATGGTAAAACAAAAATTAAACCAGGGTGATTATGCGTCCTTTTATAAATTATTAACCGCCGGCGGCAAGGCATACGTGGATTTTTTGGATACCCTGACGATTAATGTTTCCGAATTTTTCAGGGATAAATCCATGTTTCTTTTCCTGGAAGAGCAGGTATTGCCGGCTCTTTTAGCCAAGAAAAGAAATTTAAAAATATGGAGTGCCGCTTGTTCCAGCGGTGCGGAACCTTATTCACTGGCCCTGATCCTGGACGAAATAACGCCGCAGCGCCGGCATCAAATTGAAGCCAGTGATATCGACCGCAATATTTTGAAAATGGCCGCGGCAGCCTGTTATAACCAGGAGCAGGTACGAAATGTAAGTGCCGGCCGGAAAAAAAAATATTTCCGGCCGGTAGGCCGGCAGTTCATATTAAACGAAAACATAAAAAAGAGAGTCACATTCCGGAAACATGACCTGCTGCTGGATCCCTTCGGCGAGGATTATGATTTGATCACCTGCCGCAACGTGACGATATATTTTACCAGGCAGGCACAGGAAAAGTTGTACCCTAAATTTTTTAAGGCGTTGAGTACCGGCGGAGTTTTGTTTGTCGGGGCCAGTGAGATGATTTTCAACTACCGGGAACAAGGTTTCGAAAAAATTGCCTCTTGTTTTTACCGGAAAAAATAAGACAAAGAAGGGATGTTGCATGACTGAGCATGGGGGGATTTCGGAATTTCAAATTGATGCGCTGCAAGAAGTCAGTAATATCGGCCTGGGGAATGCGGCAACTTCCCTGGCGGAATTACTTAACAAAAAGGTGGATATTTCGGCGCCCAAGGCATATTTTATCGAAATGGAGCGGGTTTTCTCCCTGGTCGGGGGGCTGGAGGAGGCGGTTGCCTGCGTTAACTTGAGTCTGGAGGGTGATATATCCGGGACGGTAATGTTTATTTTTACCGAACAAAGCGCTTTAAAGCTGGTGGATATGCTGACCGGGCAGGAAGCCGGCAGCACTGTGGAATTGGATGCTATGGGCGCGTCGGCGGTCCAGGAGATCGGAAATGTTCTAACCGGGTCGTTTCTCAATGCTATTGGCGGGATGACCGGGTTGGTGATGCGTACTACGGTTCCCATGTATGCTTTTGATATGATGGGGGCGATTTTAAGCGCTTCCATAGTGGCCAGCGGTCATTGCGACGATAAAGTGCTGGTGATTGAAACGCTGTTTTTTCAGGCAAATGACCATATCAAAGGACATTTTTTTCTACTGCCTGAAACGGGCGCGTTAAACAAGCTTTTTGAAGCAATCGGTATTCCTGCAGAATGTTAAGGAGACACGGGAGGTAGATCAAATTGGGTAAGCGGGTCCTGATCGTTGACGATGCGGCGTTTATGAGAATGATGATCAAAAACATCCTGACCAAAAACGGTTATGATGTCGTTGCTGAAGCGGAAAACGGTCAAATTGCGGTTGAGATGTATAAGGATTTTAAGCCCGACCTGGTGACCATGGACATTACCATGCCGGAGATGAACGGTATTGAAGGGGTAAAGGAAATTCTGAATATCGATCCCCACGCCAATGTGATCATGTGCAGTGCCATGGGGCAGCAGTCCATGGTGATGGAAGCGATTCAGGCCGGGGCAAAAGATTTTATAGTGAAACCCTTTCAACAGGACCGGATCCTGCAGGCCATGGAAAGAGTGCTGGCCAGAACCGGTTAAATAACACTCCGGACCCGGAGCGGCTATCAGGTTGTTGTTAATTTGCGCCATTCTGAAATTGAGGGAGAATAAGATATGGATATACTGTCCCAAAACGAAATTGATTCCCTGCTGGATGCTTTATCCACGGGTGAAGTCCAAATCGAGGAATATCAAGAAAGCAAGCAGATAGAGTGCAAAAAGTATGATTTCAGGCGTCCGAATAAATTTTCCAATGAACAGCTGCGTACCCTGCAGGTGCTGCACGGTGTTTTTGCGCGCTTGTTGTCGAGCTTTTTAAGCGGTTACCTGAGGAATGAGATTCAGGTTAATGTTGCCTCCGTAGACCAGCTGACCTTTGAGGATTTTATCCGCGGGATACCGACTCCGACGGTGTTGACCGTATTTTCCGCGCCTCCTTTGAAAGGTACGGCCATATTCCAGTTCGATCCGATGTTTCTCTTTCCGGTCATCGATTTGTTTTTCGGCGGAAGCGGTGATGCACCCTCATCGGTACGGGAGTTGACCGACATAGAGCTTTCCGTGTCCCGGAAACTTTCCGTCAATATTTTGAACAACCTGGCGCTGGCTTGGAAAGATATTGTTCAGGTGGAACCGGCAATCGAAACGGTAGAAACCAACCCGCACCTGCATCAAATTTTTTCGTTCAACGAAATTGTTGTTTTAATTACATTTTCTACTCAGGTAGGTGAAACGGGGAAAGGATTCTTTAATCTTTGCTTGCCGTTCCCCTTGCTGGATCCGGTCATGTCCCAGATGAGCTACCAAAGGCATTACAGCAGCCGGGACGCCGCCGTCGACGAACGGGACAAGAAAAGGCTGCATCACTGGATGGGTTTTCCGATGGTGGACTTAACAGTTGTAGCGGGGCAATCGCAGCTGACGGTGAGTGATTTTTTACAGCTGCAGGAAGGCGATGTCTTGCTTCTGAACAGGAAGGTGGAACAGGACATGGATGTTTTCATAGGAGAAAACTTGAAATACAAGGCGCAGGCAGGCAGGTCCGCCGACCAGCTTGCCGTACAGATTACCGCGCTGGTAGAGGGGGGCAAAGATGTCTGATAAACTTTTGAAACAGGAAGAAATCGATGCCCTTTTGAATGCCAAGACTGATGGAACGGAGACCGGGCAAACACCCCAAAATGAAGCCGCCGCGGCTCAGGAACCGGACGCAAGCAAAGGTGCTGCCGGGGAATCAGCGGGATTGATTGAAATTGATGTGGAGTTGAGCGGTGAACAAAAAGACGCGCTTGGTGAAATCGGCAACATAAGTATGGGGGCGGCGGCTACCACCCTGTCCCTGCTGCTCAACCAAAAAGTGAGCATCACCAGTCCCCGGGTAACCGTAACCACTTTGGAAAAACTTTTTGAAGAATTTATTATTCCGCACATGACGATTTACGTGCGTTTTGTGGGGGGACTTTCAGGGTTCAACTTGTTAATCATAAAAATGAAGGATGCCGCTGTCATGGCCGACCTGATGATGGGCGGAGACGGTACCAATGCCGGGGAAGAACTCAGTGAAATCGGAATCAGCGCGGCGTCGGAGGCCATGAACCAGATGATTGGTTCCGCTTCCACTTCTTTGGCCACCATGTTCAGCCGGGAGATAAATATTTCTCCCCCTGAAACCAAAATCTTCCGGAATGCCGATGAAGTCCTGCCGGAGGAAATGAAACAGGAAGGACCGGTGGTGGTGGCCTCGTTCAACATGACCGTGGGGGACATATTGAATACCCGGATTATGCAGGTAATGGGGATTGATACGGCCCGGGAAGAGGCCACCCTGCTCCTGGGGGAACTGCTGGCAGAAGGTGCGGCGGAAACTTTGGAGGAGGAACCGGATTACCGGGAACAGTCTGAAACCACTGAAGCGGCCGGTGACCGGGAATTGGTAGAGGAGCGTATCGAATCTGCAATGGAGGATGCGCCGGCACCGTTTTCTGAGGCCCCCGCAGCTTCCGGAACGCAACCGGCGGTGTCCCCGGTTGCCGAGGGAAAGAGACCTGCCGCGACCACGGGCATAAAGACCCCGGGGTCCCCGGTGGCACCGCCGGGCATAGATCAGCAGCGGTTGAATCTGATCCTGGATATCCCTTTGAAAGTGACGGTTTTGCTGGGGCGGACGAAGTGGCCGATCAAAGAAATTCTTGAATTGACACCCGGTTCGGTGGTCGAGATGCAGAACCCGGTCGACGCGCCGGTGGAAGTACTGGTTAACGGTGTTCTGGTAGCCCTGGGCGAGGTAGTGGTGGTCAATGAGAATTTCGGTGTGCGTATTACCAATATCCTCAGTCCGGAAGAAAGGGTAAAGACCCTCGGGGTAAATTAAGAGCAGGTCTTAAAAAGTCGATTAACAAACGATGCTTTAATTGTTGTGAAGAAGTAATTATAATGCTATTATAAAAAAAGGCAAAACGACATTTTGAAACAAGCAGGGGGTAAAACTTGAAAATATTTGCCATCGCAGACACGCACCTATCTTTTAGCAGGCCGGTAGATCCGCTACGTTGGTGTGACGTGGAAACATACAAGCCGATGGATGTATTTGGGGACGAGTGGCACGGGCATTACCGCAAGATTTATGAGCGCTGGGTAAATAAGGTCCGTCGTGGTGATTTGGTTTTATTACCCGGCGATATTTCGTGGGCCATGAAATTGGACGAGGCCAGGCACGATCTGGATTTCCTGGGGCTCTTACCCGGATTGATTGCCGGTGTGGCGGGTAACCACGATTACTGGTGGCAGAGCCTGACGAAGGTGCGCGCGGCATTGCCACCCAATATGCGGGTAATTCAGAATGACCACCTGGTTTTTGGTAAGCTGGCAGTCTGTGGTTCGCGCGGGTGGATCTGTCCGGGGGGAGATAATTTTAGTGCCTTCGATCTCAAAATATACCGCCGGGAGCTGCTCCGCATGGAAAATTCTTTGCAAAGCGCAGGTTCCGGGGTGGATGAAATAATCGTGATGACGCATTTTATGCCGGTAAATGACCGGCATGAGAAGAATGAGTTAGTGGAACTGTTTCAGCGTTACGGCGTCGGTACCGTGGTTTACGGGCACCTGCACGGCGCCGCCGCCGGGAGCAGTCTTACCGGACGCAGGTGGGGGATTGATTTTCACCTGGTGAGTGCTGACATGATCGATTTTACCCCCCAACTGATCCGGGAAATGGAAATATAATGGTCAGATGGTCAGGGTTTACCGGTAGGGCGCACCGGCGCGTCTACCAGGGTGATGCTGTTTAAAATCATTTCTTCTTCGGCGACCGGTTTTCCGTCATAATAAAACCGGCGGCGGATTTCTACCCGGGGTATGACCGCGTGAAGTTCATTTTCAGGGGGGAGGCTGGATTTGCGGGTTATTTTTACCAGGACGTCTCCTATTTTTATTTTTAATTGGTTTTTAATATTCTCCCCGGTATGGAGTGTGCCCGTGCCGCAGGGTTTTCCGGCGGCCGGCCGGGAAAATATTTTTGATTTTAGAAAAGGGAAAAAATTAAACACTGCTAACAATCCTTTTTTATTAAAATATATGGCTTTGATTGGGTTCCCGTGCCAAAAAGCGGGTTAAAAGAAGGCCCGGCTTTCCGGAGGGATGAGCATTGATTATAGGTGTCTTAACCGTGGAATTGTTTTTGGGCGAGGCAAATTCCTTAAAAGATAAAAGAAGAATTTTAAAAAGTATGCTCGACCGCGTCAAGGCCCGTTTTAATGTTTCCGTGGCCGAGGTGGGGGAGCAAAATGTCTGGCGGCGGTCCACCATCGGCATCTCGTTTGTTAGTTGCGAACCAACGCGCGTGCACCAGGTGTTTGCCGCTATTATCAGGTTCATCAATGCCCAGGGAACCATGAGAATTGTTGATTATGAGACGGAGTTGCTGTGATTGGTGCGGATTCCCGTCTTGCAGGAAGGTTTTACCGGAGTGATTGTTGAATAGGTATTATCAGGAGAAAAGAGAGGGGCTGGTTTTGTGAGTCGGGACCTGGCTGTGGAGGCTGGAAAGAGGGCGGGGGAATATTTTCGCGCGGGGTATAACTGCGCTGAATCTGTGTTCCTTGCCTTCCGTGACCTGGCGGCACCCGGGTTGGACGCGGGTTTGGTAAGAATGTTTACCGGTCTGGGAGGAGGATTGGGCCAGGCGGGGTGTATTTGCGGTGCGCTTAACGCGTCGGCGCTGGCGATCGGTCTGCTCAAGGGAAGAACCGGTGTCGATGAAGACCGTTATGCTTGTTATGATTTGACCAATGACTTTCACGACCTTTTTAAGGAGTGTTTCGGTGGAACCTGCTGCCGGACACTCAATCGCTATCCCTTTGATTCCAAGGAACGTAAAAGAAATTGTCTTAAAATTACCGGTAAAACGGGTAAGTTGTTGATGGAATTTCTAACCACTAAAGAACTGGTCAAACCGGAATAAGAAGTGTTTTGTCAGCCCCTCCCGGGCACGTGCCGGAGGGGTGTTTCTTCAGAGTGGGAAAAGAAGGTGGGAGGTTATGGATAGTCTTGCCAGTTTCACCAGCCCGCGGTCGGTTGCCGTAATCGGGGCCTCGCGCCTGCCGGGAAAAGTTGGTAACTCGGTGCTTAAAAATTTGATTGACAGCGGTTTCGGCGGTGCGATTTACCCCGTCAACCCCCGGGAGGAAAGTATCGCGGGGTTAGCCTGTTTTGCCTCGGTTACCCGGATTACCGGCCCGGTGGAGACGGCAGTTTTTACGGTCCCGGCGCCCCAGGTGCTGCAGGCCGCGCGGGAATGCGGCCAAAAAGGGGTCCGGAACCTGATTGTAATTACGGCCGGTTTTAAAGAAATGGGCGTGGAGGGTATGGAAATTGAAAAGCAGCTGGTGAATATTGCCCGTGATTACAACATGCGCCTGCTCGGTCCGAACTGCATGGGTTTCATGGATCTGCACGCACCGGTAAATGTGACGTTTATATCTAGCTATCCGGCAAAAGGTGATATTGCCTTTATTTCTCAGAGCGGTGCCATGTTGACGGCCGTGCTGGACTGGAGCATGTATGCCGGGGTAGGGTTCAGTAAGGTGGTGAGTCTTGGTAATAAAGCCGGTCTGAACGAGTCCGATTTTATTGAAGAGGCGGCAAATGATGACCATACCAAGGTTATTCTGTGCTATATTGAAGATGTTGCCGACGGGAAACGGTTTTTGGAGGTTGCCTCGCGGGTTGTGACCAGAAAGCCGGTTATAGTATTAAAGTCGGGGAAAAGCCAGTCCGGTGCCCGGGCGGCTTCTTCCCATACCGGGGCTCTTGCCGGCAGCGACCTGGCATATGAAACGGCGTTCCGCCAGTGCGGCGTGATTAGGGTCAGCGGTATGAAGGAGCTTTTTAATATGGCGGTTTCTTTTACCGGCCAACCGGTGCCTGCAGGGGACCGGGTAGCGATTGTTACCAATTCCGGGGGGCCGGGAATAATAGCTAGTGACAGCGTCGAAGAGGCAGGTCTTAAAATGACCCGGTTTAATAGGGAAACCATTGCCGCCTTGCGCGGCAACTTGCCCGCAGAAGCAAGCATCTATAACCCGGTGGATGTCCTGGGCGATGCCGGAGCTGACCGTTACCGTTTTGCTTTGGAAAAAATCATGGCCGATGAAAATGTTGACGGGGTACTGGTTTTGCTCTGTCATGCCGCGCTTACCCAACCGGAAAAAACGGCGGCGGCGATCGTTTCATTACGTGATGCTTATCCCGGAAAACCGGTTTTTACTGCCTTTACGGGCGGGCTGCGGTTGGAGAGCGGAATCCGGATCCTGTCCGGGGCCGGTGTACCGTGTTTTGAATTTCCCGAAGATGCCGTATCCGGTTTAAAAAATTTGGTTAATTACCGGCGGGTGCTCAATCTTCCTGCGGCGGAGGGTTTTCCGCGGCTGGAAAAACCTGACCAGAAGACGGTAAAGGCGGTTTTTTACGATGTAAAAAAGGATAACCGTCTGGTGCTGCTCGGGAGTGAGGCGGCCGAGGTGGTGGCGGCCTACGGTATTACCACGGCGCCCACCGCCCTCGCACGCAATCCGGAGGAAGCCGCCGCTCTGGCGGAAAAAATTGGTTACCCGGTGGTGCTTAAGGTTGCTTCGCCGAAAATATTGCATAAAAGCGACGTGGGCGGTGTCATTGTAGGGTTGAAAAAACCTGAAGAGGTAAGGGAAGGATATGTCGGGATAATTGAAAATATTCAACGTTACCTCCCGAAAGTAGTGCCGCACGGAATTGAAGTGCAGAAGATGATGCCGCCGGGAATCGAATTGATTGTCGGGATGACCAGGGATGTGCAGTTCGGGCCGCTTCTGGCTTTCGGGCTGGGCGGCGTCTATGTTAATCTCTTAAAAGACGTCTCTTTTCGTTTAACGCACGGTCTTACCCGGCGGGATATCGATGAAATGATCATGGAAACGAAAGCGTATACTTTGCTGCGGGGTTACCGGGGGGGCAAGTCTGCCGACCTGGCCGGAGTAACGGCGGTTATAGGCCGGGTAAACGCCCTGGTCACCGATTTTCCTGAAATAAACGAGATAGATATCAACCCGCTTTTTGCTTATGAGCAGGGCACCGCCGCCCTGGATATAAAAATAACCATATCGTGAGGTGTTGGGTTTATGCGCAGCCTTTTGGTCACGGGAATGGCCGGCAGCGGCAAAACGGCCATAGCCATCGGATTGGCTTTGAAATTACGCCGGGAAGGGTACCGGGTTGCTTATTTCAAACCGGTCGGTAGCCCCGGAACGGGGAAGCGGGACCAGGATGCCCGGTTGGTCCGGGAAATTTTAGATGTGGAAACACCTGCGGAGACGATCGTGCCTTGCGCGGTAGGGCCCTCTTACCTTTCCCGGAACAAGAAAGAAGAATGGATGCACGCAATTACGGCGGCTTACCGGGAGATCAGTAAAGATGTCGATCTGGTAATTATTGACGGCGCAACGTTTCCGTATCTGCTGGCTGCCGATGAGATGGACAGTGTGTCGCTGGCGGAAAAACTGGGTGCGGTGGTGCTTAACGTAATTAAGGTGAAAAATGACTTCGACTTTGATTTTGCCGTTTTCTTCAATTCCTTTCTGGCCTGCAGGGGAATTGCCTGCGCCGGCAATTTGTTCAGTCACGTTCAGCGGCCTTTACTGGCCAAGACGGATGGTGTCTACCGCCCGATATTGGACCAAATGGGTTACCGTACCGTTGGTATTATTCCCGCCCGGCCGGAGATAGCTTCTCCTACCGTGGCGGAATTTTACGAAGCCCTGGGCGGTGAAATTTTAACCGGGGAGGACCGGATGGACCTGTTGGTGGAAGATGTGATCGTCGGGGCGATGACTATGGAAAGCGCTCTCCAGTACCTGCGGCGTGCCGCCAATAAAGCAGTGATTCTGGGGGGTGACCGGGCTGACCTGGCCCTGGCGGCGCTGGAAACCAATACGTCCACCCTGATTCTTACTGGCGGATTTTATCCAGACGTCAAGGTGGTGGCCCGGGCATCGGAAAAAGGGGTGCCGGTGATCCTGGTGCACTACGACACGTACACCGCCATCGAAAGAGTGGCAGAAGTTTCACGCCACATCAAGCCGGGAGATGCCGGGGGGGTCAGGGTGGCCCTGGAGAATATCGAACAATATTGCAACTGGCGGGAAATTTTTGCCTCCCTGCAGGAAGACCGGAACGGTTAGAGTAAAAAATACAGTCACGGAGGTAGTAGGAGCATGAAGAAACCAAAATTTGACGATTTCCGGGAGAGCTTTTTAAACTGCCTGTCCGGGATTACCGGACGGGATGCGGCGGTACTGGCAAAATCAGACTGGCAGGAAGCGGGGCTTGATGAAGCCAGGCAAAGAGTCCTGGAAGCCGTCAAGGAGCAGATGAATGCCGGTTACGGCGTTGATTTTGAAGTCAATCATAGACTTTTGTCGGTGCAAGGCCCGGTGGAAAGCGTAATTATTCAAACCTACCATGAATTGAACACGATTTATTTAATGGAGAGAATCAACGCCAAGATCAAGTCTCAAATGAATTAATTTTAATCCCGGAATATCTTTTCGTAGCATTTGCGGCAGACGTAAAAACCGGCCGCGCTACGGCAAATGATGAGTTCTTCAAATTCAGTGCTGAATTCCGGCCGGCCGCATTCGGGACAAGTTTCAATTTCTCCCGCCGCCCAGGAGCCGCCGCAGGAAAAGCAGAGATACCGGGGAGCGGGATGCCGTTCCCCGCCGGGAATCCGCTCTACCAGCGCCCGTACTCCGCACTGCGGGCACGGGTAAACCTTGTTTGTGCCGGAACATGCAAGACAAACAGCTTTTTCCCCTTCCACACGCAGCGATTTTTTCCCGCATTGAGGACATTTCCAGAACATATTCTCAAACCTCCCTTTTTATACTCATGATATTATTTTATATGCCGGGAAACTATGCATTGCCGGTGCCGGTGAAAAATAATGCGCCTTTTTTATCAGGCGCATGTCAAAGGGGGTATAATTCACGTTCAAAACTGAATCTACCAGGTTATTTTATTTTTGGATCAAACGTATTTTATTCTTTAATTTTCTTTCTGACAAAATAACCTTTGGGATCGATTGCTTCCCTGATCAGGCGAATTTCTTCCACCGTCGGCGGTTCAAATTCATATACGTCATTGGGAATAATCAATTCAAAACCAGTGGCATCTTGAACGCTTTTGACTGTTTCGCCGGGCAGAGTGGCAATCAGTTTCATGCGCTTGGTTTCATCATCAAAACCAAGGACGGCTTTGGTGGTAATAACCCGGTGCGGTCCCTGGCCGGCAAGTCCGGCACGCCAGCGGGCGTTTGGCGATCCGTCCAGATAACCGGGGCTGGTGATGTAATTCAGTTTTTCGTTAAATCTTCTGGGTTCGTGTACCATGATAATAATCGTTTGCTCGCAGGAGCACGCCATATCACTGGCGCCCCCGCTGCCGGGCAGGCGGACTTTGGGTTTTTGGTAATTTCCCGGGAATTCTCCCATCATAGTGGAATTAAGGTTCCCGTAGGGATCTATTTCGGCTCCGCCGATAAAACCGATGTCGGCAAATCCTCTCTGGGTCAATTCAAATGCCGAGTTCAGGCCGAGGAGATAATTGGCTTTGAAGGTCGTCCGGGAATCACCGACCGAAAGGGGCAGGCCGCGGGAAAGACTGGGTCCTACGGCGCCGGCTTCAAATACCGGGACGATTCCGGGGCCGTGGGTTAACTGGGCCAGGGTAATGGCCACCATCGGCAGACCGGTACCGGCAAAAACCACTTTATTATCCTCCAGGGTCCGGGACCCTGCAACCACGATCATTTCTTGAGCGGTAAAGTCTTCAGCATATTTAGTCACTTAACTCACCTCCCTGTTATTCCAATACCTTGAAGGCAGCTTCCAGAGTAGTAACGGGCTCAATCTTCTGGATGTATTGAAGCTGCTCAAACGGAATTTTGTCAATAAACTGGGCAAAATTTTCCACCCCGAAAACATAATCGTCATAGTACTGCTGTAGTTCGCCGGCATCGCCCTTGCGGAATTTTTCGCAGGCGGTGCGGAATTCCGGAATATGTTTTTCGTCGAAATAATGGATGCCGTGGCAGTTGCCGGGATAAGAGCCGAAGGGTACTTCGACGACGGCGTCTACCGAGAAGAAGGGAATGGTTACCCGGTTCGGGTATCTGGTCATATCGTCATGTTCAATCAGGCGGTCGCAGGTGACGATGGTGTGCGCTGAAGCCATAGATATTTCGGGACAGGTGTACAACGGTCCCTGAATCCGGCAGTTGCCGTAAATATCCGCTTCCTGGACGTGGATCAAGGCTACGTCCGGGTGGGAAGCCGGCAACAGCATGATTGGCCTTTCGGTGAATGGGCAGTCAATTACCTCGCATCTGCAGACTTTAACCGTGTCGCTGCCGAGAGGGCTGCGACACGGGATAAACGGCAAGCCCATTGCCCCGGCCTTGAAGCGGGCGGACATATTGTAGTTGCTCCAGTCTTCGATTTCCAACTTGTTTCTTTCCGCCAGATAGCGGAAAAGCGGAGAAATACCGAATGCTTCGTGTGCCCAGTAAGCAAGTTCCAGGCGTTTAATACTGTTTTTACTTTCGTCCAGAACCATGGCTCCGGCCAAAAATTCAACTCCCAGACCAGCGGATTGGAAGGAAAGGGTTAAATCTTTTCTTCCCTGCCGGGCAATTTCAAAAGCAATTGCCACTGGCTGCCGGCCGTTGACAAACCCTCCGATGCCAATGTTATCCCCGTTTTTAACGTACTTTTGCACTGCATCTTTCAAGCTCATACGCTTGTCTCTTTTTGATTTGTCCTTGTTGGCCAGGAATTGCCTGGCTTCGTCGGGCGATAAGCCTGTCCAGTACATCGTAATTACTTTCCCCCTTGGTTTCTTAAAGTCCAAACTTTTTCTGGTATATTGTCCGGACTTCTCTCCTGTCGACTAAGCAGGAGCTGCCTTCACAAAATTACCATATCAGATGGTCTTGCAAAAGCAGCGGAAACCTTTCTTTCTTCGATAGATTTTGTCTAAAACTTTAAAAATATTAACCCCCTTACAAAGAAATTTTATTTATTCCATAAAACACATACTATTGTCAATAAGAACAGTATTTATCTGTATCATAGGACTAGTACTTTCGATCCATTTTAAAAATTATGAGTATTTGCAAGATTGAGAAATTAGCAGAAATAATGAACTTTCTTACTATTATGAATATTTAATGCGAAATTAACGCGGCTAGCATTGTCTGTAAGTTCAGGTATATGTTTGTATTTAAGTACTAGTACAGCTGATATATTGAAAATATTGAAAATAATCTATAAAATTAAGAAAAGTTAAACATTTTTTTAATTTTAAGATGATATATATTCCACGGTCGCATTTTTTAAATTTCAAGTAAGTTTTCATACTGCGTTAGTAAAGCCCGGGGGGTGATAAAAGCCGGAATTTAGCGCCAGGGTAACCGTCAACAGGGTTATAAAACCAAAAGTTTTTTAAGGGAGGTATAAGCATGATCAATTCAGTAAGTTCCAAAATAAAAAATGTTTCCAACCTGCAGTACGAAGAAAAAAAATTTGAGTATTGGGGCCCTACTTCTAAAGAAGCAAGAAAGATAATGGTCGAAAAGTCTCACGCGCTTTTAGATAAGAGAACTTCTTTAAAAGAAGCCGTGAGTAAGCATATTAAGGACGGAATTAATATTGGTATTGGAGGTTTTGTTAATACCAGAGTTCCGGTGGCCAGCATTCATGAAATAATCAGACAGGGCGCCAGGGACCTGACCCTGTCTTTCCAGTCAAATTCAATCTGTCCCGAACTGCTGGTCGGAGCAATGATTATAGACCCCGACCGCGTATCGGTAAAACGGGTCGAATTGGCCTGGTGGGGTTATGAAATTATCGGCATTGCGCCCCTGCTGCGTTACCTGGCGACCAACGGGTTGATTGAAATAGACGATTATACTAACTACGGTATGTCGGCCAGGTTTAAGGCCGGGGCCATGGGGATTCCCTTTATTCCGGTAAGAGACCACGGTGGCACGGACATGGAACTGGTCAACCGGGGTAAAATGATCGAGTGCCCGTTCAGCGGTCAAAATACCTACCTGCTGCCCGCTTGCCATCCCGATGTCGGACTGGTGCACACTACCGCTGCGGATATGTACGGGAACGCGCGGATCTTCGGGGCGCATTGCACTTGTCCCGAAATAGCCGTGGCATCCACCTATACCATTATGACCGCGGATGCCATCATACCTTCAGAAAGCATTAGGGCTTATCCTAACCTGACCGAAATTCCCTATCCCGCTGTCGATACCTTGACCGAACAGCCGTACGGTGCTTTCCCTGGTGCCTCGTACGGCAACTACTGGTTTGATATGGACCACCTCAAGATGTTCAGAAGTATCTGCGATGATTTCCGGAAAACTGGAAATAAAGAAAGCCTCAAAAAATACTACGAAGAATACATTTTCAGCTGTGAAACTTACGATGATTTCCTGGAAAAAATCGGGTATAAAAAACTCAAGAAATTAAAAGAAATGGACGGTGGGCAGCCCATCATTCTGGCATAGATGCTCAAAGCCGCACAGCCGGAAATAATAAAAATTGTGCCGGTGCGGCTGCGTGTTAATCTAAAATGCATCTGAAAATAAGGAGGTTATAAGGATGTCTGAATATACCCCGTTTGAAATGATTGCCTATACAGGTTCCAGAGTTCTTGAAGACGAAAAGATAGTTTTTGTCGGTACCGGTCTGCCGATTATTGCTGCGATGCACGCCCAGCTTACCCACGCGCCCAATCTTTACATGATTTATGAAGCCGGGTCGTTGGCGCCGGTATTGGAAATGGGCATGCCCCTGTCGGTCGGGGATACCAGGGCCGGCCGCAAGGCGTGTTATCTTAAAGGGTTGTGCGCGGTATTTGAATTGACCCAGAGAGGGTACGCCGACTATGCGTTTATCGGCGGTGCGCAAGTGGATATGTACGGCAATATTTGTTCCACGATTGAGGGGAATGATTACGCGAAACCGCGGGTAAGATTCCCGGGAAGCGGCGGCGCCGGAGCCATGGCCGCAAATTGCGAAAAGACCATCGCCATTATGGCCCTTGAAAAAAGAAGGTTCGTCAATAAGGTAGATTTTGTCACCAGTATCGGATACGGCGACGGTTCCCCGGATTACCGGGAGAAAGCCGGGGTTTTGGGGTCCGGTCCCTACCGGATTATAACCAACCAGGCCCTGTTTGGTTTTGACGATGAAACCAGGAGGATGAAATTGTTGGAAGTAAAACCGGGAGTAACGCCGGAAGAGATTCAGGAACTGGTCAGTTTTGAATTGATTATTCCGCCTAACGTGAAAGAAATGGTTGAACCGAGCGATGACGATCTGCATCTGTTGAGAGACGTCATTGACGCGGAAGGATATTTCCTCAAGCGGGTAATCAAAAAATAAAAAAGCAAACTTACCCCCTACTCACCTGCGCCTTTACGAAGGCGCCTTTTTTTTGAGCCATAGGGGGTAATTTAGATGCCGCGGCTGTCCACCAGCTTTTCCTGGATGGCAAGAACTGCGGCCTGGGTGCGGTCATTGACGTTTAACTTCATTAAAATACTGCTGACATGAGCCTTAACCGTGCGCAGGGTGATTTTTAACTTCACCGCGATTTCCTTATTACTGTAACCGTTGACAATTAACTGCAGCACCTCTTTTTCACGCGAGGTCAAAATGGAATATTCCTTTTGAACCTGGCGGGGAGAGGTACCTTGAACCAAATTTACCAAAAGCTCGTTGGCAATGGTATTGTCAACGAAATAACGGCCTTCGGCTACACTTTCGACAATTTCGATTAACTGTTCCGGTGAACTGTCTTTTAAGACATAGGCGGAACATCCGTCACGGATGGCCTGAACTACTTTTTCGTAATCGTTATTAACGGTAAGGATAATGACATGCATATTGGGATAACTGGTTTTAATGATCCTTGCCGCGCGCACGCCGTCCAGTTTGGGCATGTTGGCATCCATCAGTACCATGGTCGGCTTTAACCTGGCTGCTGCTTCAATAGCTTCTTCACCATTGGTAGCCTCTCCGACCACGGAGATATCGTGTAATTCAAATAACATTTTCAAGCTGCGTCGTACCAAAGGGTCGTCATCAACCAGTAATAATTTAATTTCGTTGATTAAAAACTCGTTAATTTTGCTCACCTCGCTGTTCCGGGTTATATACCGGCAGGGAAATAATGAATTTAGTGCCCCAGCCGGGTTCGCTTTCAACTTGAATCATACCGCGGTGGGCCTCAATGTTTTTTTTGGCAATGACCAGTCCCAGGCCGGTGCCGCTTTGCTTGGTCGTAAAAAAAGGTTCAAATATTTTTTGTTGAATTTCGGGTGAAATACCGCTGCCCCAGTCTTCTACGGTAATAATCACCTGATCAAAAGAGTGGTTGGTGGAAATCCGGACCGTACCGCTGGTTTCATTGGCATAGACAGCATTGGTAATCAAATTTCTGAAAACTTCGGTCAGTTTTTCAGCATCGGCGGTGATCGGCGGAATTGGTTTGTTGAGCGAGGTTTCAATAATCAAGCCTTTACCGTAGCGTTCACGGCATTCGCCGGCCAGATTTTTCAGCAGTGCATTCAAATTAACCTCTTCCAGTTGCAGTTGGGTATCAATGGAAAAATGCAGCAGGTCTTCCATGGTACGGCTGACCCGGTCCACCGCTTCTTTAACTATGGTTAGATCCTGCTTGATATCCATTTTCCAGGCAGATTTTTTTTCAATCGAATAAAGGGAAAGCCTGATGGAAGTGAGCGGATTCTTAACTTCATGAGCAATTATAGCCGCTGCCCTGCCCAGGGCGGCCAGTCTTTCGGCCTGTTTGATTTTTTGTTCTAAAGCGTTGATAATATGTTCCTTTTCTCTCAAATCCTTTTCATAGGTAAGCGCGTTTTTTACGGCGATGCCAATTTGGTTTGCTACCAGTTCCAGCATGCGCAGGTCTTTGTCACTAAAATCGCAGCGGCTTTCCGGGCGGGCGATGTGGACCGTGCCGATAAAATTTCCGCCTAAAACTATGGGAGCGCCGAGATTGTAGTACATGCCGTCTCGCCTGAGCGAGTGAAAATATTGCGAATGCTTAATATCCTCCGCTTGAAATACATCGGTGGACCGCCAGCCTTTTTGGGTTTTCATTTGTTTGATAAAAAGATAATCATGGGAGATATTTTCTTTTAAAAGTTTTATTAACCGTTCGTTTAGTCCAATATTGGAGTGCAGGGTAACTTTAGCGTTTTTTTCATGATAGAAAAAAATGCCGCTTTTGGTATGCGGTATAAGCCTGGGAAGATAGGCATGAACGGATTGTAGAATTTCATCCAGATCGTTATTGGAAGTGACGATGGCGTTGATGTTTTGAAGTATTTCAAGCTCGTCCAACGAAAGGTCTTTTTTCAAGCGTACCATGCCACCGGTTTTGGTGACTGACATGAATATTCTCCTTTCGCTACTTATTGGCCGGTGCAATAGAATTATACCACGGTTTTTATTAATATTATAGCAGGATTAAATTTAAAATTCACACAATTCATCGTGATTTTATTTTATTATCAAAAACAAGTTTTTAGATAAAAATTGAGATCATTAAAAAAATTACTGCTGCAAATATAGAAGTCACCGGCAGCGTAATCAGCCAGGCGGTAACCATTCTTTGAGCGGTTTCCCATTTAACGGAAGAGACGCGTTTGGAAGTGCCTACCCCCATAATGGATGATGAAATTACGTGGGTGGTGCTGACGGGTAATTTCAGCAGGGTGGCCATTATGATTACCAGGGCGGAGCCGAAGTCCGCCGAAAAACCGTTGGCGGGTTCCAGTTTAATGATCCTGGTGCCGACGGTCTTGATAATTTTCCAGCCGCCCATTGAAGTGCCCAGGGCCATGGCGACGGCGCAGGAGAGTTTTACCCAAAAAGGTACTACCAAATTGGTCTGGAACCCTCCCGCTATCAGGGCGAAAGTAATTATGCCCATGGATTTTTGCGCGTCGTTGGTACCGTGGCTGAATGCCTGTCCGGCGGCGGTGAATATTTGCAGGGTGCGGAACCGGCGGTTCAGTTTGGCCGGGTGACCGTTTCTGAATATGAGTTTGACCAGGGTCATGATCGTATATCCCGCGGCGAAGGCCAGCAGTGGTGAAATAATCAAAGCTTTCAGTATGGAAACAAAACCGTGAAAATTAACTTCTCCTATGCCGGCAGAAGCTATGACCGCCCCGGTGAGGGAACCGATCAGGGCGTGGGAGGAACTGCTGGGAATGCCGCAGTACCAGGTAATCAGGTTCCAGGTGATCGCGGCAATCAAGGCGGCGGTGACGATGAACATGCCGTACTCCAGGTGGAGCGGATCGGCAATTTTGCCGCCGATGGTTTGGGCCACCCCGGTGAAGGCCAGGGCGCCCATAAGGTTCATGAAGGACGCGAGAATGATGGCCACCCGGGGCGGTAAGGCTTTGGTGGAAATGGAGGTGGCTATGGAGTTGGCCGTGTCGTGAAAACCGTTGATAAAGTCAAAAATGAGTGCCAGAATAACAACAGCGATAATAAGCAGTAATGTTGGGTCGTACATATAGCATTTTCTCCTTAGGAGCTGCGCATAATAATACCTTCTAAAATATTAGCCACATCTTCACAGGCATCTGAAACGGATTCCATCATGTTGTAAATTTCTTTTCTTTTGATAATTTCAACCGGGTCGGTGCAGGTGGAAAAGAGGGTTTTTAAACTGTCTCGCAGCAGGTCGTCGCCTACATTCTCCAGGTCGTTGATTTTATACGTATGCTTTGGTACTTCGGTCAGCCTTTTTTCTACCAGGTCATCAATAGCGTAAATTATTTCCTGGGTGGACATTTCAATGTTCTTGGCAAAAAGCTTCATGTATTCATCCGGTTCGTAAAGGTTGAAAAGATCAAAGTTCCAGGCACAGGCTTCTATCATGTCGAGGACATCGTCCAGTTTAATGGTGAGGTTTAAAATGTCTTCCCGGTCCAGCTGGGTAATAAAGGTCCGGTTTAAATTAAAAATAACCTCGTGGGTATATTGGTCGCCCATGGTTTCAATGGTCTTGATTTGCTGGGCAAATTCCTCCGAATTTTTCAAGTTGTTAATTTCTTTGCGAAAAACCTCAGAAGCTAAATGTATATTCTTGGAAATTATCACAAAGTACTCAAAAAAGATGTCCTTTTTTTTACGAAACATAATTTTCTCACTCCATGACGAATTTTCTCTGGTATCTTAACATACCTTTTACGGCGGTTTGTTAAAATCAAGTTAAATTTTGATAAAAAAACAAGGAAGCACCCTCCGTTGAGAGTGCGCGGTGGTTAAAGGTTGATGACACAGTTTTTCTGGGGGTCTTTTTTGAATTTGCCTTCTTCGACTAACTCTTCGGCAATGAAGATAAAAGTAATGAAATCTTTAATACCGGCCATTTCCATCGCCCGGTCCATATCTTCGGCGCTACCGAGTTTTTTTACCGCCTCGTACAGGGCAATTTTTTTCACGTTGATAAATTTTTCGGTGTCGTGCTGGTATTTTTCCGTCCGGTAAATTTTGTCGTGGTCCCTTTTGAAATACCCGAGCTTGATCAGGTCCTCAATTTCCTCTTCTTCTCCGGCAAACAAAAGGCGTTTGAAAAGATACTCATCCATACGGCGTCAGGCCTCCTTTTTACTGCCTTTCGGTAAAAAAATAAATTATCCTTTAAAAAACTCAGCGGTTACTCTTGATCGGACAGTTCATCTTCTTCATAATAGCCAAACCTCTTCAGCACAGAACTCAGTCTTAAGGCAATAAACCCCATTGCCGCCGCCGCCAAAACGGTAAAATACATACCGGCGCCGATACCGGTACCCAGGCCGGCGGTCAGCCATACGCTGGCGGCAGTGGTCAGGCCGCTGACCTTGTTTTCATCTTTGAAGATTAACCCGGCTCCGATGAAGCCCACTCCGACCACGATTTGCGCGGCGATCCGGGCCGGATCCATATTGGTCCGGTAATAAGGGGGACCGCTGAATTCCAAAAAGCCGTAAGTGCTGATAATGGTGAACAGGGCGGCGCCCAGTCCCACCAGGGCGTGGGTTCTTAAGCCGGCGGGTTTGTGCATGAATTTTCTTTCCGTTCCGATCAGGGCGCCTACTATTAAGGCCAGGAACAGCCGGAGTACTATTTCCTGATGGGTAATAGGCATAATGGAACTCCTTTTCCCGCATATTTTATAATTCTATTATAACGCAGAGAGGCAGGTTTTTGGCGGTCAAAAATAAATTTAAGGATGCCTTTGAAAAGGCATCCCTGTTATAGCTATCGTTCCCCTGTCATGGAGCGTTCGGCCCGTTCGATGGCAAGCCGGACCAGGTTACCACAGTTTTGGGATGAAACATTACCGAAGTAACCGCCGTCCCTGCGTACCATGTTGCCAACACCGAGTTCATCAGCTAATTCATACTTCAGCCTTTCGGACATTACTCCTCCACGCCTTCTGTTCATTAGCACGATCCTCCTTTATTCAGTTGGAACGACAGCCGTTATTATTATTGGCTATAAGTCAGGTTTAAAAACTGAGAAGTTAAGGAAATGCGTTAAGATTTATCCAGACGCAGGGCCGCAAGCAGTTCGTCGTGAACCAAACCGTTGGTGGCGGCAATGGAAAGATTCCGGTCTAATTGAAAATTGTTGCCGTCGATGTCCGTAACACTGCCCCCGGCTTCTTCAACCAGCAGGGAACCGGCGGCCACGTCCCAGGGCATAAGAGGATCTTCCCAGAAGCCGGTCAACCGGCCGCAGGCGACATAAGCCAGCTCCAGGGCGGCGGAACCAAGCGCCCTGAGATTGGCACACCGCTCAAGCAAATAATGGTAATTGACCCTCAGCAGCCGGTTATTGAAAGCCTTGTTGGCCGGGTAACCGGTTACCAAAAGGCTTTCCCCGAGTGTTTTTCGTGTCCGGTCCACCCGTACGGGCTTCCCGTTCATATGAGTTCTGCTGCCTCTGGTGCTGCTGAAGCATTCCCGGCGGAAGGGATCGTAAACCACCCCCATGATGACTTGACCGTCATAAGCCAGCGCGATTGAGACCGCACAAAAAGGGATCCCGTAAACAAAATTGGTGGTGCCGTCCAGCGGGTCTACGTGCCAGGTATACCCGTCCCGGAAAAATTCTTCCGGGTGCCGGTTTTCTTCGCTAAAAATAGTATGTTCAGGAAAATTTGCGCGCAGGCCGTTGAGAATAAGATCTTCCACCTTCCGGTCCACTTCAGTGACCAGGTCAGACGGACAGGACTTATACGCACTGGTAAAACTCCCCCCGAACCTGGTTCTGATTATTTCTCCACCTTGTTTGGCCAGTGTAACGGCGGTTTTGGTGCAAACAGAATAACTCATAAAGTTCTCCTTAAAATTGAGTTTGCATGCTTTAATATTTTCCCCCGGTAAAATTTATTCCAGTTTCAAGTTTACTATTTTTATAGAGCGATGACAATCGAATTGTGGTAAGATATTAATAAAATGACATTGCTTACATTTTGAACCATTGGTCGCGCCGGTCAATTAAAACGGTACAAGTCAATATGAAAAAAGCGGCTTCGGCACAAAACCAATTTCCCGACCCGGTTTCAATATAATTTTCCCGGTCCAGACGAATTTTTTCGTAGGCCCGCCGGTAATCGCCGTAAAGACCGGCGCAATAGCCGAGGACCGTCCAGGGAAAATGAGGCGGCTGGAAACCGACCCAACCGGGGTGGCTTTCATTAAGCATACGGTAAAGACGGGTACCTTTACCGGAACCGGGTTTGAGCAGACCGTGCAAAACAGGGAATATCTGGCATGCGGCATCGGGATAAAATTTTGACAGGTTTAACCCCGTGTTGAACCAACCGGTTTTGGCGGGGTGGTAGCAGCGGGCGAACGGGTTCCACAGGTTCCTTTCGATTCCGCCGGCGATTTTACGGGCATAGTCTTTAAAGTAAGCTGCGTCGCCGTCACCCAGGTTTTGGAGTAGTCCGGCGAAATCAAGCAATCCCTTGCAGGCTTCGCAGTTATCCATCAAATACTTTACCTTGTGCCCCGACCGGGCATAAGTGAGCCCGTCGTGGTCCATCAGATGTATTATGACCCGGGCCGTTTTTTTTAAACCGGGGAGATTATCTCTGACCCAGCGCGTATCTCCCGTTCTTTTTTGATACAGCGCTGCCAGGCTCAGGTAGGTTCCGGCGTAAGCATCTTCAGAATCCGGCGTCTTGGTTTGGCGGTTCAGTTTTGCGTCGTAACGGCAGTCAAGTATGGTTCCGTCATCTTCCAGGTGGCGCAGATACCAGTCCAGGTACTGCCGTACCGGTTGATATGCGGAAGGTTCCTGCAGCAGGGCCATGGCGGCAAAGTTGGAAAAATAAGGTATAATCCAATCCTGGTTCGGGCGTTTTTTTATCGCCCCGTCAGCCTGGTGCCCGGGGAATACAATTTGGCATTGCAGCAACCAGTCTACCTGGTAATCCCGGTTGGCTTGAAGAGCGGTAATTATATTTGAAGCACGGTTGTTATTTTCCATGAAGTACGCACCCCGTAAAAAAGTAATTTAATATATCTTATGGATTCTTGCAAAATTAGTTTCGGGTGCGCAGGAAAAAGGAAATAAAAAAATGTTGCAGAATATCAAGGTATGAATGAGAACCTAATAAAAAGGAGAAAATTTGATTGACAACTATTAAAACCCCGGGTTCAGATATGTATTTAAAAGTATTGCGTGCCGTACGGGGCCTGGTGCTTTACCGGGGAATTATTAAAGACCCGGTTTTTGCGGCCATGCTCAGATTTCTTGAGGTTGCTGCCGGCAAGGCGGAGCCGGATGAAATCCTCGACGCGTACGGGGAGTTATTCTTCCGGTTGGCGGGGCAGGAAGAAGGCGCTCCAGGTGTCCCGTTGCAAGATGCCTGGCAAAATCATCTCCTGGATTTAATTCTTTTTGACGATAATGCTTTCAGCCGGAAAGCGGCGGCATTTCCCTGGGAACTGGTAAGCGCCGCCCTGAAGGAAACGGCGGCGGGGGATTTAGTCAGGCTGGCGGTTTTATTCCGGGTGGAAGCGGAGACTGCCCGCCGGACGGTGTGGGAGTGCCTGGAGGAAGGCAGGGATCCGGCCGGAGGGTTGTCATTATGGAAAAACATGGATATTAGTGCCGGCGCCGGGGTTTTTTGTCCCGGAAGCAGTTGCCTGCCGCAAATAAAGCATTTGTTTGCCACTTCCCCGGATTGGGACCTGTTTTGTCTTAAAAAGTTGGCCGTTTATTACCGGAATTTTGGTTCCGGCATTTTCGGAAAATACGGGGCTTTAAGATGGAACAGCCGGGAAGGTTGTCTGGAAGGAATCGACGCGCCCGAAATGGTTAGCTTTGAAGAACTGATCGGCTACCAGGACCAGCAGCGGGAAGTGGTGGCGAATACAGAAAGATTCCTGGCGGGATTACCGGCAAATAATGTTTTGCTATACGGCGACCGGGGTACCGGAAAGTCCTCCACGGTAAAAGCACTGTTAAATGCTTATTTGAATCAGGGATTGCGCCTGGTCGAAGTTATGAAAAGCGACCTGGGGGATTTCCCCCTGATTGTCAGGCAATTGAGGCACAGGCCCCAGCGTTTTATAATTTTTGTTGACGACCTTTCCTTTGAGGAATCAGAGGTAGAATACAAGGAACTCAAGGCCGTGCTTGAAGGCGGTTTGGAAAGCCGGCCCGCTAACGTTTTAATCTATGCTACCTCCAACCGGCGGCATCTGGTGCGGGAATTTTTTTCAGACGCTGTAATTGCTCCTGGACGGGACGGAGAAGTGCGGGGCGGCGATACGGTCCAGGAAAAGCTTTCGCTGGCCGACCGGTTCGGGCTCACCGTGCTTTATCCGTCTCCGGACCGGGAGCTCTATCTTAATATAGTATGCGGATTAGCAAGCCGGAGGGGTATATCCCTGGATCAAGGCGAGCTTGAGCGCAGAGCGCTGTTGTGGGAGACCTGGCATAACGGTAAATCCGGACGTACGGCAAGACAGCTGGTGGATCAACTTACCGGAGAACATATCTTGCCTGACGGTCTTTAAATAAAGTGAGGTAGATATCATGAATAACCCCAGGTTGCTTTTGGTTTTATTCGCCTTGGCTTTCTTGGTTGTGCAAGTGACAAGCTATATGTCCGGGATAAACAGGCACGAGGAGCGGTTGGTGAAGCTGGAAAAACAGATGGTCCAGCCGGAATCTGAAAATGAAGTGACGGTTTTTGAAAATACGGGTACTTATAAAGATTTAAAATGGAATCCGTCAACGGAGTTGGAGAAAGAAAAAATCAGGTTTAGAGCTGAAACATTGAATTTTATCATTAAGGTACTCATCATTTCCGGGGCGACGGCTTTTGTGTTTGCCGTTATGAAAATGAAATACGGGTAAAAAGCCGGGTAATAATTTTCAACGGTCTGGCCGGTACGCACCAGACCGTTAAATTTCAAAATTTCAAAAAGCAACAATAATCAGGACAATGCCCAGAATTGCCGTGGCCAGAGTGGATACCACCGCTAAAACCCTGGTCTTATTATGAGCTTCATTTAAAAGCGTATGTTCTTTTTGCAATTCGTTAAACATCCGGTTTAGATCCGTGATTTCAACTTCCAGGGTTTCTATTTTACCGGATGCCGGGATTAATATTTTTTTTTGAATGGTGGCAGCCAGTGAGTCGATTAGATCTGATTGGTGGCGAGAGTTTTCAACCGGCATTTTAATCTCTCCCGCCGGCCTGGCTTATGGCGTCCCTCATGGCGGCGAGAATGGTGAGGGGCATCTGCTGAACCTTGTCTTCCAGAACCGCCAGCCTTTCCTTTAATTCGGCAATTCCCGCCTGGTCCTGCTCTTTCAATTCTTCCAGGCGCTCGGCTATTTTCAGGTTTTTGTCCCATAACGGTTGTACCAGCTTGGTTTTTAACCCGTACAGTATGTCGTACAACATTTGTTGGATCAACTCATCCCCGGTTTTTTCCGTCTTACTGACATCAAACTTGTTCATTGGCACCCTCCTCAATGATTTAAATTTTTTCGCAAGCTTTTTTAAGCAGCGTTAGAAATCTGGCGGTTTCTTTTGCGGAATGTTCTTTTAACGTTGTCCGGAGGTTTTTTTCGAAGTCCCCGATAAGATTTTTTTTAATTTCGCTGCCGGTGTATCCGCTTACTTCTCCGATAATTCTACGCAGTCTTTCGTCCAGAATTCTCGCGTGCTCCATTTTATAACCTCCCCGGTTCATAAATTGCCGCTCTGATATTTTTCAACATGCGCTTTAATTGGCGCAAAGTTTCCTGGGTCCCGCGCAGTTCCGACTTTTTTGCGTATGAGATGCCGCCCGACATCAACTGGTCATATATGTTCCGGGTAGCGCCGTCCAAAACGGAATAAAGCTTTTGAGCCGTGTCAAGGTGAAATTTTCTACCCCGGGTCTTTAAAACATTTTCTTCAAGACATCTAATCAGTTTATCCGTTCCGCCGTTTTGGCCGGACACTCCTTTTAAAGCCGAAATAAATAATATTGCGGGTTTAGTTGCGGGCGTACCGGTTTTGCAGCCTGAAACCGGTTCTGATGAGAGACTTCTTCTTACAAAATTAAATATCGCTTCCCGCTGGGACGGAGTTAGGAGATCGGAGAAGTTGATCACCAGGATAAACTTCTCTTGCTCTGTATTTAAAATATCTTTCCAATTAAAGACATCTGTTTTCTTCTGGGGCGTAAATAATTTGTGAACCCCGCAGTCCAGTTGGTTTAATATGTGGCGGGCATTAAGAAAAAAAAGGCAGGCGTCACTATGCCGGATCCACCGGGAGGTTCTTTCCCGGTGGTGTTGGTTAATACTGTCCAGGCCCGGGGTGTCAATAAAGTCACCCAGTTTTAAAAGCTCGGAAGGATGGTGCAGGTCGACGGTTTCAATCCTAAAGGCGTTAACGGAGCCTAATGAGTTTTGGAATGACCGGATTTCTTCCGGCACGGCCAGATCAAATTGCTGCTGTTCATAACTTCTAAAACTAATCCGGATTTTTTCCATGATCCCGTGTTTTTTAAATCTCTTGACGGACATAGGTTTAAAGGCGGCGGGGGGAATGATGCCGCTCTTGAAGCCGAAAGTGCCGGCGGCGAAAAATTCTTTCACCTGTCTGATCAGGTCTGAGATTTCCCGCCTGCCGGTGTATTTGAAGGGTCCGTCTGTACACGCTTCCAGGCAGGCTATGCCGCTATCGGGGTCGGACAGCCATTTTTCCAGTACCGCCAACTTCTCCCGGCACAAGCTTACTTTGCCCCCGGTTTGCTCGCAGAGGTGTAAAGTTACTTGCATGGGGAATTTGACCACGGCTGTTTTCCGGCGGCCGTAGGTAAGTTTGGCCATGCAGGTGGTGGTCGGCCCGTCGGCCGTGGGGAGAAGTTTTTCTTTCATCAGGGCGTTGAGAAAAGTGGATTTGCCGGTGGAAAATCCCCCTGCCGTTACGATGGTAAAGCGTTTTGACGAAACAGCCTGCAACAGCTGTTTCAGTTTGGACCGGCCGGTAAACTCCAGAAGCCGGGGTTCATTTAACAGCCAGTGCAGCAGATCGAGCAGGGCGTCCCTGGTTTCACCGGGGCCGGTTGACTTGATGCGGTAGAGCTTGCCGCCCGGGGTACTGCTCCGGTGCTTCAAGTTGTCCGAGTGCATATGTTTTAGATGTGTTTCCAGTTCCCTCCCGGCTGCAGGAAATGAATGCAGGAGTTTTCCTGCCTGTAAAATAAGGTCGGCGGTATGTTTCAAGTGCCAAAACTCAGAGAGAAAGATAGCGTTGTCTTTTAGGGAACATGTTTTTTTGATTTTTTGCGGGAGTTCCGCGTCTGCTTTTTTCAGTTTACCGGAAACCTGGCGCAGAGCTTCCCGGAGCAATTCCATTTCCAGGAACACTTTAAAAAGTGCCACGTTTTCCGGTTTAAGCGTATTGATGGTATTTAACCGCATCGGGTTTAAAAATATTTCTCTCAGTGCCGCCCTGGTTGTTTCCAGGGAAGTGCCGTCGTAGGCCCCGAGGTTGCAGTTCAACCAGAAAGAAAGGTCGTTTAGATTTTTATTCCGGCGGGCGAAAGCCAGACGCTGCAGGAAAAGCCGGTTAGGTTCCTCCAGTCCGCGCTGGTGGAACAGGTAAATGAGCTTGTCGGCCCCGAAAGCCGCTTTTTCAGCGGTACGTCCGGAATCACCGCCGGGGGAATCTATACCCGGGGTGTCAATAATGCGGCATTTTTTCAGAATGGGGGACGGCAGTTCAATATCCAGCCTGCCCCGGGGGAAATTTGACTGGGTAAGAAAGGCATGCAACTGGAAGCATTGTTTAAAGACTTTTTTCCCTCCGGCACCGGTAAAGGTTGCTTGAAAGGCATTGCCGTATTCAAAATTTATCAGGCAGGGAGTGGTGGGAAGTATTCCCACCGGGCTGATTTCTGCCTCCAGGAGGCGGTTAACGAGAGTTGACTTTCCGGAGTTAAAAGAACCCACGAAAGCTACCGTTGGTTTGGTGGTCAGAAATGAAAAGTCGGCTAACTTACGGTGCAGGTCGAGCATACGGGTTAAGTTTTCCATTGGCGCTGCCCCCGGTCCAAGATGGTAAATACTTGTTATAATCCTATATATTAACGGGGGCAGGCTATTATGCCTAGCGTCAAGAATTTTCAGCAGGCGGTTTTTTAAAGCACCCGTGATAAAAATCAAGGTTAAAGGCAAAATAATTTTTAGATTTATCGTGGCTGGAATAAGGTTTGTCCGGAGGTTAATATGAGGACGGTTTACATTTTCGGAGCCGGTGCTTCAGCGGCGGAAGGCGCCCCGGTGGTAGATAATTTTTTGAAGATCGCTTATCGTTATTTTAAAGCGGAGTGCAGCGAGACTGGTTTGGAAATAATATGGGAGTTCTTGGAATATTTTTACGGAAGCAGGACCGCCATCCACTCGGTGGAGGACCTGGACCGGTATCCGGCAATTGATGAGATTTTCAACCTGGTAGACTGGTATCTATTGAACAATCAGGCATTTTCCGTGCGGTTCACCAGACCCAGGCTGTATCATTTAAAAAAGGCGCTGGTGATGTTAATCAGCATGACCCTGGACAAATCACTGCCGGTTCATAACGGTATCCACCA
>Ga0334900_1000530_pt1 | contig 54457 bp, 58 predicted proteins | sample GraSluR3_MG_2_FD_207231 | JGI IMG/M metagenome (GOLD analysis project Ga0334900, IMG submission 207231) | Sludge microbial communities from methane-producing bioreactor in Wageningen University, Netherlands - Granular Sludge_31_08-R3 | ecosystem: Engineered > Bioreactor > Anaerobic >... | reverse complement strand
CATAAATTCCATTTATTACCTTTTTTGCTTTCAATCAGGAAAACGGTTTTTTTGTTGTGTGCTTCTTGATTCAATTCTTTCTAAAAGTCTTTCATTCTTTTCTTGACATATCACCAGATTGCTTATTTCTTCATTATCCCCTATTTCGTCATTTACTTAAGCGTGTACCATGGTATTATACCCCTCTTTTTACTTATCTATCTTTTTGTCCATCTTTTTATCTATTTATCGATTTATTTCTTCATCCCTATCACATGGGGAAGAATAAGGTTCTCCCGCTTTTATTAGCACCTTGCTGCCCATCAGGAAAAAGGTTTGTATAAATAGAACAATCCCCGTACCAATCAGTAGCACCTCGATGGAAATAATATCTGCCAGGGGGCCAAATATCAACATGCCTAGGGGCATCATGGAGGCAGAAATCATGCTAATGATTCCAAAGACTCTTCCCAGAAAATCCTCCTCCACCCTTTCTTGAATCATCACCATGCAAGGTGTGTTAAAGAAGGGCACTGCCAAACCAGTCAGTACCATGAATCCCGTGTAAACAGCAAAGTAAGGAACCACCCCCAAGGCAACTGTGCTCAGCCCAATCAATAATCCTCCCAAAACCACGGTATGAATCCGGTTTCGAAATCCCCCCCAAGCAGCAATCCAAGCGCCTCCTATCATCATACCCACTGAAAAAGCAATTTCGATGACAGTAAGACGCCATACATCCTCTCCAAAGGATCGGGCCACTTGAAGAGGTGTAAGAAATGCAGCAGGTGCCAGCATTAGAAAATACAGAGAGAAGAATATATAAAGACGTATTAAGAAAGGATGATTTTGAATATATTGAAGTCCCATCAGAAAATCCTTCCAATAGCCGCCCTTTTCTACCGACAAAGCCTTTTGATGAATGGGTACTTTAAAAAAGATTCCCAATATAAAGATGGCCACCGCTGCCGTCGCCACATCTATAAAAAAAATGTTATCCAATGAGGTGAAGGTTAATAATGCGCCGCTCACCATGGGAGAAATCAACATTACCGCCGACTGTATCATGCTGTTGATTCCATTCACTCTGGTTAATTTTTCCAGTGGAACAAATTGGGGCAATATAGCGCCGATGGCGGGAGTCTGTATACCTGTACCCAAAGAGCGTACTGCAGACATGATAAACAAAAGCCAAACGGAACCCCTCCCAAATAAAAATAGTAAAGCAAGTACCAAGGTGGTAAAAGCAATCATCCCATCTGCTATCATTATCAGATGTTTCCGATTGTATCGATCCGCCCATACCCCAGCTACGGGGGACAACAATAATGTAGGCAAAAAACCAAAGAGAATGGACAACATCATCATGGTGCCTGATTTGGTTTCTAATGTGATGTACCACATAATGGCATACTGGACCAGGGAAGAACCAAACAAAGAGAGGGATTGGCTTCCTAGAAATAGTGCAGTGTCTTTTTTCCAACGTTCCATAAAATAGTATTCCTTTTCCATATTGTTATAAATATGTATCGGCGCAGAATCAGTCAGTAAGCTATTATACTACAAAGACATAACCACTGTCATTTTCCAAAATAATTGTTTAAATATTATCATAGAGGGAATAATTAAGTGATTTTACGTGCTGTGGATAACTTACACAATCGGATCAACCCATGTATTTGCAACGGACACAACTGTTATGTTTTTCGTTTTCGACAAATGTCCAAAAATATTGAAATATCAACGATTTGTGACTTATGTTGGTATACGAAAAAAGTCTGAATATGGAAAAGTTTGTTATGTTAATAACTAGTTGAAAAACTCTTGACTTTCCGGGTGGGTTCTGAGAAAATGATAAATATTTTACAAGGAGGACAGGATGGAAACAAATATTGTAATCGTCGGTGCGGGTTACGGAGGAATTCTAACTGCAAAAAAACTGGCGAAAAAATTTAAGAAAAATGATGATGTGACCATAACTCTCATCGACAAAAATCCATACCATATGATGCTAACCGAGCTTCATGAGGTGGCTGGTTATCGGGTGGAAGAAGATGCCATCCGGGCTAGCCTGAAAAAAATCTTTGCTGGGCGCAAGGTAAATGTAGTCCTGGACACTATTACCAACTTTGATTTTGACCACAAAAGAGTAGTGGGCCAGTACAACACCTTCGAATATGATTATCTGGTCATCGCCGCGGGATCCAAACCTACTTTCTTTGGAGTTCATGGAGCAGAAGAGAATGCCTATAAAATCTGGTCCTATGATGATGCCCTGGCCGTTCGTCATCGATTGGAAGTGATGTTTAAAGAAGCCAATCGTATGCCATTGAAGGAGGACCGACAGAAGTTCCTTTCCTTTTATGTGGTGGGGGCCGGTTTCACAGGAGTGGAAATGGCCGGTGAACTGGCAGAATATATGCCTTTCATGTGCGAGCGATATGCGGTAGATTTAGAGGACGTTAGCATCCACATCGTTGATATATTGGAACGAACCATCCCCAATCTTCCCGGTAAGCTATCCAACAAGGTAGAAAAGCGACTGGATAAGATGGGAGTGGAAGTCTTACTTAATACTAGTGTCACTGCCATTGGTCCCGATTACATCGAAACAATGAAGGGTGGGGAAACCAAACAAAGCCCTGCCGGTTTGGTGATCTGGGCCGCCGGAATTGAAAGTGCGGATATTACCGGTGAAGCCGCCAAATACTTAGAATCTGCCGGAAGAGGTCGAATCAAAACCGATAAATATCTGCGTTCTCTCAATGACGAATCGGTATATGCCATCGGAGACAACATGCTATATACTCCAGAAGGCCATGATGCCCCGGTTCCTCAGGTAGTAGAAAACTGTGAGCATAGTGCTGCGACGGCAGCCAGAAACATTCATGTGGCTGTTACCGGAAACGGTACCATGGAAGAATACAAACCTTCCTTCCACGGGTTTATGGTATGCGTGGGAGGTCGTTACGGAGTAGCTCGAGTAGGACTTCCCAACTTTATGGTGAACCTACCATCTTTCTTGGCAATGATGTCCAAACACATGATTAATATCATCTACTTTTTCCAGGTATTGGGCTGGAACAAAGTATGGACATACATGCGACATGAGTTCTTCACCATTCGAAACAGACGAAGTTTTGTGGGGGGACATTTATCCAACCGTACGCCTAGCTTCTTACTAATGCCAATACGTGTCTGGCTCGGTGTGGTTTGGCTCTACGAAGGAATCCACAAAGTGATGGAAGAATGGTTGACCACTCCCATGCTGGAAGGTTTCTTTGGTGGAGCAAATGCTTGGTATGACAGTATTCTCGGAAGACCTTCTGATGAAACAGATGGAGGAAGTTGGGCAACTGGAGAAGCGGCGGCGGATAGCGCTACTGCAGCCTCCGGAACTGCAGATGCGGCTACCAGTGCATCCGGAGTGGCCGATGCTGTAACCTCTGCTTCCGGAGAAGTGGTAGAAGGCGCCAGCTCCATGGGCACCGTAATTATGGATTGGGATATTCTAGGTTTATTCCAAACCATCTTTATTAGTGCCAAAGACTTGGCCTCATCTACTTTGGCAGATTTTGCTTTCAAGCTGGACGTGCCCCTAATGAATTGGTTTATCGATAGCTTTGTTATTCCCAACGAAGGGTTACAGGTCTTTATGCAGACCGGAATCGTTCTGGCAGAAATTGCCATTGGGTTGGCCTTAATCGCCGGACTGTTTACAACCCCTGCTGCGCTGGTTTCCATCATTCTGCAGTTAATGTTCGTTTGCACCACAGGGCTTTATCTATCCACTTTCTGGATGATTTTCGCCGGAATTGCAGTATTAATCGGTGGAGGACGTACACTAGGATTGGATTACTACGTGATGCCCGCTTTGAAGAAGCGTTGGAAAAAGATTGGATGGGTCAGAAAGCTGTATCTATATCATGACTAATACCGAGAGCCTTCATTTTATCGACGCATATGAAAAAGTACAGGAGACCGTAGAGCGAACTTTAACTACCTCTCCTGTGCTGGTTCGAGAATACACCACCCATTTGGCTAAGTCCACGGGCAAAATGATACGAGCTCAAGCTTTACTAGCCTGTGCAATGGATGAGCACAACAAAATCCATCCCGATGCCATCCAATTTGCCACAGCCATCGAACTCATTCACTTGGCCACCTTAGTCCACGACGATGTGATTGACAACGCAGATACACGAAGAGGCCAACCGTCTCTCCAAAAGAAACATGGTCAAAGAACGGCAGTTATTTGTGGAGATTATTTGCTTTGTGTGGCTCTCATGATTGCAGGTTCCATGGAAAACAAGGAGCCCTACTTGCACCAAGCACTCCCTAACTATATGCAAAAGGTGTGTTTGGGCGAGTTAAGACAGCACGTCAACAACGGGAATTACCATTTGTCCGTGATGTCCTATATGCGAATTATTTCCGGCAAAACCGCAGGACTGTTTGAAGCCTCTTTTTATGGAGGAGCACTCCTCAGCAAAGAGCAGCCTCAACATAAAGAACTGCGAGAGTATGCCAAGTTGGGTCGATATATTGGTATGATTTTTCAGCTGACCGATGATCTTATGGACTTTGAGACCACAGAAAATGTGGCCTTAAAGCCGGTGCAATCGGACTTCGAGCAGAATGTCATTACCCTTCCCTTAATCCACGCATTCTCCAAAGACGAAGATTTACGAACAAAGGCCATTCAAAAACTTCTTGGAAGAAAAGAATTAAACGCAAGAGTGCAGGAAACCGGGGGCCTTGCTTACACCAGAAAACTGGCGAAAAAATACCTGGAAAAATCAAATAAGATTATTCAAGAACTGGATATGACTTCAGAGAAAAGGGAGAAACTGTCTCAGCTACTGGCCAAATCTTATCGGGAGTTTATCCAATAATGGAACGATTTTTTAGATATGTAGAGATCAAAACAAAAATAACCAGCCTATTTGCTTTCTTACTGGCAATTGCGTACCTGTTTTATCTGGAAGCACCCATACGCTGGGATGTGACGGCTATATTTTTTGGGGGTATGTTTCTCTTTGATCTAACCACTACCGCCATTAATAACTATATAGATACCAAAACCAATCATCAAACTCTCCCATATCAAAGGGGACGAGCCAAGGCCATCATATTCATTTTATTGGCCATTAGCTCTGCCTTGGGAATCTGGTTGGTACTACTCACCGATTGGGTGGTTTTCCTAACAGGCGGGTTGTGTTTCTTGGTGGGAATATTTTACACTTTTGGACCCATTCCCATCAGCCGTCAACCTTGGGGCGAAATATTTTCCGGTATTTTTTACGGGTTTTTTATCCCCTTCTTGATTCTTTACATTAATTTGGAGAAGGATACCTTTCTCACCTTGCGTGTTGATTGGAATCATATGGACCTCATCGTCCAATGGCTACCCTTTATCCATTTATTCCTACTATCGGTAGCACCGGTTATGACCACTGCCAACATCATGCTGGCAAATAATATTTGTGACCTGGAAAAAGATATTCTGGTGAAAAGATACACGCTCCCCTATTATTTGGAAGAAAAAGCCCTTCCTCTATGGGCAGCAATGTACTATCTGACATATGGTGCCAATGTGGTCATGGTGCTGATCGGGATGTTACCTTGGGTTACCTTAGTGGCATTACTCACATTCATCCCGGTACAAAAAAACATAGGATTGTTTTTTAAAGAACAGAAAAAAGAAACAACCTTTATGACTTCCATCCTGAATTACATACTCATTATGAGCGGTAATGTCGTTGCCCTACTCCTGGCCGCCCTACTGTACTAATCAGGATGAACAATCAAGGTATTTACCGGAAATGTTCCGGATAAATATAAATCTATCATGAAAAAATGAATAAACGGAGGAATTCACATGAAGAAGAAACTAGTATTATTAATGGTTTTGGCACTAGTAGCTCTCGCCTTTGCCGGATGCGGCGGCGGTGCTACCGAGCCAGAACAAGAACCCGAAGCAACCGGAACAGTTAAAACCGGTCTGTCCGTTCTTACAACCATCGCCAAGTCCACAGATGCTGCTGCTGATGCAGAAGGTTTGGCACAAGGATATTCCAACATTGTAGCTGTAACGGTGGATGAAAACGGTGTTATCACCAATTGCGTGATCGACTCCATTCAAAGTAATGTAAACTTCGATGCGACAGGAAAAGTGACCACACCTTTGGATACGGTATTCCTTGGCAAATTAGAGCGTGGAGATGACTATGGAATGAAAAAAGCCTCTGCCATCGGAAAAGAATGGAATGAGCAGGCTGATTTCCTTTCCAGCTATGTAATCGGCATGACGGCAGACGATGTAATGGCCATTGGTCTTGCAGACGGATATCCCACCGATGCGGATTTGACATCTTCCGTAACCATGCATATTGATGTGTACTTGGAAGGAATCGTAGAAGCTATGGAGAGTGCAGTAGACATGGGTGCTTCCCCGGAAGATTCTTTGGGAATTGGTACCTACTCCACCATTGCTAGGTCCAAAGATGCAGCTGCAGATGCTGATGGTAATGTAGAAGTATATGCTCATTTTGCAGCAGTTACCTTTGATGCAGACGGTGTTATCACCAGCGCAATTCTGGATGCTTCTCAAGCCAACGTAGCCTTTGATACTGCCGGTCTTATCAAAACGGACCTTGCCACCGAATACGCCAGCAAGAATGTTCTGGGCGATGACTACGGCATGAAAGGAAATTCCGGTATTGGTAAGGAATGGTACGAGCAAGCCGCATTCTTTGCAGAATATGTATTGGGCATGACAGTAGCCGATGTAGAAGGAATTGCTTTGGCAGATGGATATCCCAGTGATGCAGATTTGTCCAGCGGTGCCACCATGCATGTTGACATGTTCGTAACCAATATTGCAAAGGCATACGAATTCGCGAAATAAGGATGTAAAAAAAATCAAATCGTTGTATCATAGCATGAGAGGCAAACTTTGCCTCTCATACTTTTGTCAAGGTGTCAATAAATGATGAGTAAACTAAAGTTAACAACCCTATTATCCGTTCTGATTATTTTCCTTCTTAGCGTCAGTTTGTTAGGCTGCCAGGAGGATTCTTCCACAACTTCAGAACGTAGGCAAACGGAATTTCTCAAACTTTTTGACACAGCCACCATTATCGTGGCCTACACGGAAACGGAAGAGGAATTTCAAGAATATGTGGATTTGATTCAAGAGGAATTAACCATATATCATCAGCTCTACGATATTTATAATAACTATTCCGGTGTATCCAATCTGAAAACCATCAATGAGAACGCCGGTATTTCCCCGGTCTCTGTTGACCAACGAATTATTGACCTGCTGCTGTTTTCTAAAGAGGCATATGCGGTGACCCAGGGAAGAGTCAATGTGGCCTTCGGCGCGGTTCTCTCCATCTGGCATGAGTATCGTACCGTCGGAAAAGCCAGCCCGGAATCCGCCCAAATACCACCCATGATTGAGTTGTTGGAAGCCAGTCTTCATACAAATATAGAAGACGTTGTGATTGACGATGTAAACAATACGGTTTTCTTAAAAGATCCGGCCATGCGATTGGATGTAGGCGCTGTGGCCAAGGGATTTGCGGTGGAACGAGTCACTGAATATGCTAGAGAGGCGGGGTTTACCGATGGGTTGATTTCTGTAGGAGGAAACCTGAGAGCCATAGGTACCAAGGGAGAGGCCAAAGAGCTTTGGAGCTTGGGAATTCAAAACCCAGACCGGGAAAGTGATCTGAAAGACTTATTTATCATTGAAGGTACCGAGTTGTCTTTGGTGACCAGCGGCGACTACCAAAGATTTTATACCGTAGACGGCGTGCCCTATCATCATATCATTCATCCGGACACCTTGATGCCGGCTCCTTATTTTACTGCGGTTACCATCATTACCGAAGATTCCGGATGGGCAGACGCCCTATCTACTGCAGTCTTTAATATGCCATATGAAGAAGGCCTTCTGCTTATTGAAGGGATTCAAGACACCGAAGGAGTTTGGGTTTTCCCCGATGGAGAACTTCGTTACACCTCTGGATTTTCGGATTTACTATAATCCCAGGAATCCGTAAAGGCAGTGAGAACCAAATCCGCGGTTGCTTTCACGTTAAGTTGTTGGAAATAGTCGTTTTCCAAAGGAATCCATTTGGTTTGAAATTGTCGCCATCCTTCCTCCCCATTCCGCATTCGAATCCGCCTCTCTTGCTCCACAGAATCCATAGTTAGGAACACCTTAATGTGGTAGTAAGGATGAAGATTCGGCCGCAGGCTATAGGAGCCTTCTATGATATTGATGGGTTTATAAGGAACGGATATGCCCTCTTCCAGCACTCCATTCCGACAATCATATCTCTGTACCCATGCATCTTTTCCCAGGGATATGTTTTCCAAAACCTGTTGTTGAAACCGTTCATGGTCCACATTCCCCCCCGGTTGCCGGTATCGCTCCGGGGTTTGTTGTTGAGGGGTTAAATAATAATCGTCCATATGGAATAGATTGGCATCATAAATCTGCAACAACAATCTCCCTAGTGTACTTTTCCCGGAACCACAAGGTCCGTCAATGGCAACTACCAAGGAATCGGACGTCCTCATATGATCCTCTATTCTTTGGATTACAGAAAAATAATGGGCAAATTCCTTTCTGATGACACGGTAATGGGGTTGATATACCTGACGGTATTTGTAGCTATGAGATGGAATGGGACATCCTGCCTGTAGATAAGTTTCCACCTTCCGGCAATCTTCATCATTCAAATACAAAGAGGATTCCTTATCTCTCACCTCCACCCACTCTTTCAGTCTTTTCACCAGCCGATTCAAGTTGCCCTCTTGACGGGTGGAAGACCATCCCACTATTTTCGCCATTGTGGTCATAGAAAAATCTCCATCCCAAAGAGGTTGGAGATTTATTCTTATCCACCCATTGCCCAAGTCTTCAAATAATGGGAGTTCATATATTCTGTCTTCGCCAGCCCGTGAATCAACCTGATGCGAGGTCAAAGAAGAATCCTTTTCCTCCATCAATCTATGGAGAATATCTTGTTCCGAACCCATGGTATGACCATTTCCCATCTCCTGTTGGTACAAAAACTTTATCTTGTCCTGTACCGTGGCTTCCGGATGACTCTCCATATGGTCCAAAAATTCCTTTTTCCCCGTCCATTCTTCCATAAGTCCCCCTCCAGTGCTACCCCAAGTGATGGTCCATACTCTAGAGTATCTTTCCCTTTTTCAGCGCCAGGACCAAGACGGGAATCAATATTAGTTGAATGAGAATTCCAGGTAATGCGTTTACAAAAGCGCCCGCTGTAAAGATTTGCCACGTGAAGGCCGATTCTCCCAGCCCATAAAGTACATAAGAAACCAAGCCCCATACAAATCGACCGATAATCATGGCGATAATCAATGATAAATAGATATTTCCCGTATTTTTGTTCATCCTTCGATACAAAAGACCGGCGATGAATCCATATGTAGCCAATTCAAAGGCCATGGCAACCGCCGTGGGAAACATGGGCGGCATGCCAAAAATCATACTACGAAACAAGGGCATGACAAAACCTACAAGAAGTCCGTACATAGGCCCACTAATATATCCTGTCAATAGCGCCGGAATATGCATAGGGAGCAATCGGCTACCCACACTGGGGATTTGTCCCGTTAGAAAAGGCAGTACCATGCCCAATGCCAACATAAGCGCTGCGTTTACCAATTTTTTTGTCGATGATTTACCCAATAATCCAATCCTCCTGATTTACTAATATCTTTAAATTTGATAAGTTAACTCTGGTTTTATTTATCCATGTCCCCGAATAAACAAGGAAAAAGGGCCTGAATCGAAAGCAGACCCTTTTCGTCTATTTCTCACCATAGACACTACATTTCGTTTCTATTTCATGTATATTGCGTTATAGTACTTGTATTATCCCTGGGTATCCGTTGGCTCTTCCATTATCGGGACGGGGTCCGGTTCCAGCACTGCTTTCGCCGCCTCTTGCACTGCTTTCTCCTGCTCTGCCTTAGTCTGCCGCTGTTCTTCCAGAAACTTAATTTGATTTCTCAGTTTATCGTTCTCTTTACGCATAGTTCTGAGCTGTCCGGTCAACTTCAAATGTCGGATAAGACCAAGACTCACTACGATGATGGCGCCTACCGCTGCGGATAAGAACACCAACAGGGCTTGAGATGCCTGGAAAGTGGTAAACATTAAGTTGATTTCCACCGGATCCGCATTGGTAATGGCAAACACAGAAATGACTACCGCAAATACCAATCCTACCACAAACAGAAATTGATTTTTAAACATGAATTTCCCCTTTTCTGTCCTACGTTTACTTGTATCAAATGCGCAGAATCTATCGAAATATCTATATCAAACACTATCTTATTATATACCCAACGGGGCCATTTGAAAACAACGGATTTCTTCTGAAGTTGCCGGTGATAAGCCAAGTTTTGTGAATGCCAAATGAATACTCAAACTGTGTTCATCAAACGAAAAACTGAGCCAGCAGCGGGAGTAAAAAAGGAACCACAATGGTTAATATTACCCCAGTAATTAACGTGACCAAACTCAAATCCTTCCCCACAAATTTTGTGATAGGCATCAACATGGTATCCATGTTTCCGGCTGCTCCGGAAGCAATGGCACTTCCCGGACTGATACGAATTAAAATCGGGAGTAGCAATACCGTAAAAAATTCTCGCATTACATTCACCATAAATCCATAGGTGCCGGCCTCAATTCCAAAAACTTGGGTCATAAAAGCACCCGTAAGGCTATAGTAGCTCATCCCCGAAGATGCCATCAGACTGGTGGATAAGGGAATCGGCAACAGATATCCCCAAATCAAACCAGATGATAGACTACCCAGTAGAATTCCCAACGATAAAAGCACCACTCGAAAGCCCAAGACTTTCATATATAATAATACCCGCTTGTTTCCACCAATGGTGAATCCCACTCCGGTGTAGAGAAAAATCAACGACAAATAGAGCAGAATAACGGACAAAGTGACCAGGTATTCCTGCATCCCATTGGGAAATACGGTAGTAAGAATAACCCCCAGTACAAGACCCAAAACCACACAAACCCCAATCAAGTACAGAATCACCTTGTCTTTTCCCGAGGAATCGGAGCTACCTGGTTCTTCCCCGTCCGCACTGTCTGCGCGCCACGAGTTTTCCATTAGAATTGCTTCCTTTTCCATTCTTTTCTGGATACTCGCAAGAGGCAAACAAGTTTTCTCCATGAAAACCACAAAAAGAACACTGAAGGCAATCGCACTCAGTGCTAACAACATACTTTGAAGCCCTATGGTTCCCAGGCTTCTCATCACCGTGTCGTTTATTCCGATGGATAAGCCAATCACCGTCATCAACAGCATCAATGCACCATTGGTAATCTTGTCTACTGCATGAAAAAGTTTTTCTCCGTGGAGAAACCATCCCAACACACCACCGATACCCACACAAAGAAAGGGAATCCATAAAATCAAAGCGAAAGACTCCTCTCCCAGGGAAACCCGCTTCCCTGCCTGATACGCTATTAATCATTTATTACACGGCATTGTTTATTAAATATTTATATTTCTTGCCTGCCGTTTTCTATTAAGAACTCAAGAGCCTCAATATACCCGTCAAACCCCTTATTTACAATGATTTTATCTGCAACAAGGGATAAATAGGAGGTTGTTCGAAAAGCTTCTCTCTGGAAAGGATCCGTCAAATGCACTTCTACCATGGGCTTGCCAACCGATTTCACCGCGTCCATCAAAGCGATGCTGGTATGGGTATAACCGCCGCCATTGATAATCAGCCCATCCGCTTTATCACCGGCTTCCTGCACCCAATCAATAAGTACCCCTTCGTGATTGGATTGTAAACAGGTCACCTCAATACCAAGACGAAGTGCTGCGGTCTCCAAGTATTGAACTAGCTCCCCATAGGTTTTCGTACCATACAACTCCGGTTCTCGCGTGCCCAACCGGTTGATATTCGGTCCATTGATTACCCATATTTTCATATCACTCACCATACCAACCTAAGAATTGAAAGTTTTCCAACGTTTGTTCCAAGTCGCCCATCAGGTGAAGCACCGATTCCTCTCCTTGAGAGGCTTCCAAATCAAAATAGAACATAAATTCGAAATCAGTACCAGGAATGGGTCGGCTCTCTATTTTCGACACGTTAACCCCCAATGCCGCAAATTTCGATAATAAATCGAATAGTGCCCCCGGCTCATGGGGAACCGATAACATCAAACTTATTTTATCTCCATCTCCGAATATTTCCAAGCTTTTCGAAATGCAAATAAATCGGGTATAATTATTTCCGTGGTTTTCCACGCCCTTTTTTAATGGAATCAGGCCATACAAACTCCCACAATGAGAAGAAGCAATGGCTGCCAATCCCTCTTGACCACTTTCTGCCACCATTTTGGCCGCTAAGGCGGTATTTTCACATACTTTCACTTCAACCCCCGGCAAAGCTTTTAAGAAAGCAGAGCACTGATCCAGGGCTTGCGGGTGCGACCATATTTCACGAATATCCCCCAGCGAGGTACCTGGCTTTGCAAACAAATGGTGCTGTACCTTAAGTCGCAACCCCTTTACAATATGAAAATCGTATTCCTTCATTAAGTCATAGACTTGGGGAACCGACCCCGATGTACTATTTTCGATAGGCAGCACACCGTATTGGCATAACCCCTTATTCACCGCCTGAAACACATTTTCAAATTGATTGAAGTACAAAATACTCGGTATGGAAAACAACCGAGTGGCGGCCAATTGAGAATAGGATCCCTCCACGCCTTGACAAGCTACCACCGCTTTTCTGGGGAGCCCCGTTCCGGCGCCGAGCATGGCCTCCCTAATCTTCTTTTCCAACGGAGATTTTTGAGAATGCAAGGATTTCTGGTACGTCCTGCTGAGTGAAAATACGGTTTGATATAATGTCTTGATATATGTTTCCAACTCGGGAGGGCCATATCCGGTGACATGATGCAACACTTCCCTCTCTCTAGCGGGGTCCTTAATTGCCGTATTCCCCTTCTTTTTTTCTTCCGCAATGATAGCCACCTTCTCCATTCTTTTTACGAATGTTTTTGCCATCTGCTCATCCAGTTGGTCCAGCTGATTTCTTTCCTCTAAAATGCTCATAATACCCCCTCAACCATCAATTGATCTGCCATCGCAATGGCCGCCGCTGCTTCCACACACACAACCGCTCTCGGGACGATGCATGGATCATGTCGTCCTTTTACGGTTACCGTGCAATCTTCCCCTGCATTCAAATCCACCGTTTCTTGAGGCATTGCAATGGAAGCGGTGGGCTTAAATGCAACATGGAAAATCATTGGCATACCCGTGGACAATCCTCCAAGGATTCCTCCATGATGATTGGTTTTCGTTCTAACCTTGCCCTCTGCCATAACATATCCATCATTATGCTCACTGCCTCTCATGGTGGACCCTTCAAATCCGGAGCCGAATTCGATCCCCTTGACCCCCGGAATGGCAAAAACCATAGATGATACTATGCTTTCCAATCCATAGAACCAAGGCGATCCCGTTCCCACGGGGAGATGCACTATTCCGCACTCTATCGTACCCCCCAAGGAATCCCCTTCCTCTTTCGCCTTATGAATTTCATCCCGCATTTTCTCCCCTTTTGCCTGGTCCAAAACGGGAAAATCTCTGTTCTTTACATCCAGTAGCAAATATTCATCCAAGTTGCCAGCCGGAAATCGCTGATCTTGTATCTCCCCAATGCTTGCAATATGGGCACCTATAAAGATTCCTTGCTTTTCCAATAGCTGCATGGCGATGCTGCCAACCAGTACCAATGGAGCGGTCATTCTCCCAGAGAAAAAGCTGCCGCCTCGTGGGTCATAACCCTTTCCATATTTCATCATGGCCGGATAATCTGCGTGCATAGGGCGGGGGATTGTTTTCAACGAATCATAGTCTGCCGACTGAACACTTTCATTGGGAATGAACAAAGTTAGTGCACCACCATCGGTTCCTTTTTCCGTCCAGCCGGACAATATGTCAAATCGGTCCGTTTCTTTTCTCCCAGTTGCATAGGGTTTTCCCACCGAACTCCTACGTTTCATTTGCTCTTTTACTGCTTCCCATTCCACCATTGTCCCTGCCGGAACCCCATCTAGAACCACTCCCACTCCCGGGCCATGGGAAGACCCAAAGAGAGTGACACGCAATCTTCTACCGTAGCTAAATGACATTCCACTCACCTCCTATGCTTTTCAAGTCTGTAAAGAAATCCGGATAGGACTTATCTACCGCTTGATGGTCAGTAATCAATATGGGCGCTTTGCTATTACAGGCCGCTGTGGCCATGGCCATTACAATACGATGGTCGTTATATCCCTGTACCGCTCCTCCTCGAATGCTTGTAGCACCCCAGATTCTTAACCCCTGATCTGTTTCTTCCACATGGACTCCCATAGCGCTAAGGTTCTCAGCCATGGCACGGATTCGGTCACTTTCTTTTAAACGAAGTCGCTTCCCGCCGGTGATTTCAGATACTCCCCGGGCGTTTGCCATCAATACCGACAATACAGGCATCAAATCCGGGCAAGAAGCTACATCGGCTTGAATCGCTGTCAGATCGCTCCTCTGGATATGCACTCCTTGAGATGATAAGCTAACGTGAGCCCCCATTTCCTCTAGAAAGGTTAAGATGCAACGATCCGGCTGCAAGGATTTTTCCTCCAAACCTTCCACCGTAACCTGCCCTTGAAGAGCTCCCATGGCAAGAAAGAATGCCCCATTGGACCAATCTCCCTCCACTTTCACTGGCCCGGGAGAATGGTAGCCTTGGTTTCCCGGAATCTTGTAACCACCTTTTGTTTTTCGCACCTTAACACTAAATTCTTCTAATACCTTCAATGTCATTTCCACATACCCAGCCGATTCCAACGGGCTGGTAATCTCCAAGGCACTATCCTTTCGAAGAAGTGGCAACGCCATCAATAAGCCGGTAATGTATTGCGAGGAAACATCGCCGGGTAATTGAAATTTCCCAGGCTCGAGAGGTCCCCGGACACGAAATGGAAGCTGACTGGAGGAAAAACGGCAGCCATTTCTTAGCATTTCCCTTTTTAACTCCCCCAGTGGTCGATGGGGAAGACGGCCTTCCCCTTTCATTTCAAACTCCCGCACCAATGCGGCCGCTATGGGCAAAAGAAATCGTAAGGTGGACCCGCTTTCTCCGCAATCCAGCACCGGCTGCTCCTTGGGCACTCTCATGGGGGTGACTCGAATCCCATGATTCTCCTCCGAAAACTCAGCACCCATGGCTTCCAAACTATGGATGGTGGCTTCCAAGTCCTGTGATAACCGTGGCAAATCCACCCATGTCTCCTCCTCGCTTAGTGCTGCGGCGATCAAAAGCCTATGACCATGAGATTTCGCCGGAATGGCTTGTATGATTCCATTTATACTCTTGGGATATACCATGATTCCCATTTTAGCTTCTCCTATTCCGACACTTCTTCCAACTCCACTCGACGTTTTCGCCCCTGGGATAGAAGTTCTTTCAGTCCGTTTTCATCCTTTTCGCGTATGGCATCTCGATACTCGGTCAAGCGATGGATGAGACCGTCAATTTCCTCCAATAAGTTCTGTTGATTGGAAAAAAACAATTGGCTCCAAAGCTCTTCGTTTAATTTTGCCACTCGTGTCATGTCATGAAAGCTGCCTGCGGAATAACCTTTGTGTTGCATGGCTTGAGGACTCTGCACATATGCGCTGGAAACCACATGAGCCAATTGGGAGCTTAACGCTATTATTCTATCATGTTTTTCGGGAGTTGATATCTCAATATGACCAAAACCCAAAGAAAGAAATAGATTTTTCACAAATTCCAATTTGGAAATGGGAATTTGGGCCGGTGGAACCAATATCATAGAGGCATTGGAAAACAAGGAAATCTGAGAGGCATCAAAGCCTGAAAATTCAATACCCGCCATGGGGTGGCCTCCGATAAAGTGAAACCCCTTTTCCTGAGCCAAAGGGAATGCCGCGCGACAAATTTCTTCCTTTACCCCACATAGATCCATCACCAGAGTCCCTTTGCTGATAAGGGGAGATATTTCCATCAAATAAGGAAGGGTGGTCTCTGGGTAGATGGCTAAAAGCAGGAGATCCATTTCGGGAATTTTACTGGGTTCCAGGGACCCCTCTATAGCTCCCATCATTTTTGCCTTTGCCATGGTGCTGTCATCACTATCTATACCGTATACCTGGTGTTGTGTATTCTTTTGAATGGATTTCGCCAAGGAGCCTCCAATTAGCCCCAACCCCACAATTCCTATTTTCATTGGAATTCCCCCTTTCGAAATGCCATGGAATGAAGTGATTCCAACCTCAGAGATAGCTTCTGAAACTCGGACGGGGTAATGGATTGAGGTCCGTCACAAAGTGCATGTGCCGGATCGTTATGAACCTCTATCAGAACACCATCGGCGCCGGCCACTGTTGCTGCCATAGCCATAGGGGCCACTAATTTTGCCCATCCGGTTCCGTGGCTTGGATCCACGATAACCGGTAGGTGAGATAGTTCTTTTAATAACGGAATGGCAGAAATATCCAAGGTATTACGAGTAGCCGTTTCAAAAGTACGAATCCCCCTCTCACAGAGGATGACTTGTTCATTGCCCTCATTCATGATGTACTCGGCACTCATCAAGAGTTCTTGGAGGGTGTTGGCCAGGCCTCTTTTTAATAGAATAGGCTTGTCCACCCTGCCCAGTGTCTTCAGTAGCTCGAAGTTTTGCATGTTTCGAGCCCCCACCTGAATCATATCCACTTCTTCAAAGAGCATAAGATGAGAGGCATCCATTATTTCTGTCACAATGGGAAGCCCGGTGATTTTTTTGGCAAGCAGCATCAATCGTAAACCCTCTCCTTTTAAGCCTTGAAAGTCGTAAGGAGAAGTCCGCGGTTTATAGGCACCTCCCCGCAAAATGGTGGCTCCGGCTTCTTTTACCGCCTCTGCGATGGCAACAATTTGTTCTTCGGATTCGATACTGCATGGTCCGGCAATCATCTGATAGTTTCCGCCGCCGATGGGAACATCTCCCACACGAACCACCGAGTCCTCTCCATGAAATTTTCGATTGGCTTTTTTATAAGGCTCTTGAATTCGTTTCACGTCTTCCACGATTTCCAATGCCCGTATCAAATCGGGATCTACGGAAGAAGTATCTCCCACCAACCCTAGAATGGTATGATGCATTCCCTCGCTGAAATGAACATGGATATTTTTGCTATGTAGCCATGCTTTTAAGTCCTCCAACTGCCGTTTGTCATAATTTTCTTTTAGAATCACAATCATCTCATTCACCCCTTGCTTATCGTCTACTGTTTTAACATCCCGATAATGTATTAATTCCCGAGACCCCACTTCTGTTCCCCGAACGTTACTCTGTAATTCCTGTTATAAAAACAGAAAACCCTGCAGTGAGTAACACCGCAGGGTCCATGGATTCTATGCCGTTCCTCCTAAGAATCTCCTTTCGCAGCGCAACTCAAAATGCCTTTGCCAAAAGCAAAGGTAAAATAGTAGTAATAGTTTCCGGTGGATATATTTGCTGCGATACAACGATTCATAGAAGTCTCCTAGTTTGTTTTATCTATTAACACAAATTATTGCACTCTTTTTTGTTAATGTCAACAATTATGTGGTGATAAATCGTAATTTTGTTAATATAATTACTGGATAACTATACTTTCATCCCTGGCAAAGTCTATTCCTGTCGAGTAAAATCTCCTACGATTTTATCGATCATTTCCTCTCGTTTCTTATTCGACCAGTTCACGATACCACTTTTACTTACTCTCTCACCTTTCGATAAGCAAAGTTGTTTCATCTGGCCCAGGGAATGGTTTCCACCGAATATGGGAGATCTTAGCTCCTGGGTCACAAAACAAAACACTTCTTTTCCTTTCAAGGATTCTATCTGCTGTAAGTACTTTTTCATCACCGGGGACAAGGAAAAACCGCGTACCGGCGCCCCAAACACTACCACTTCATAAGGGCCTATCTCCGGGGTTTCTGCCAACTTCGTCTTTAAGGCTTCCGACGGCTCTTCGTTCTCCGCCTTAACTCTTTCCAAACTTACTTCGTGGCCTGCTTCAGTCCAAGCTTCTTTCAGTTTTTCTCCCACCGAAAGAGTGTTTCCTGTATGGGAATGAATGATAATTCCAATTTTCATCTTATATCCTCCTGGTTTTCTTCCAGTTCTAACTTTTTGCATGCTATAATATGATTACGTTACTATTTTACTTGCTGGTGCAGATATTTTCAATAGAAGGAGCAATATGGATTCTGTAATCATTGGAGAACAACTGGGCTTTGGGCCCATCGAAAAATATCCTCCCATTCAGATTCCTCGCCATCAAACCACGTTTCTCTATGGCCCCAGCGGCTGTGGAAAGAGCACACTGGCCCGGTTGATGAATGCCACCTTGTCTCCTGCCCAAGGGCAATTGGTTTTTGACGGAAAACCATATGAAGAGTGGGACGTACTGGAGCTACGACAGAAGGTGGTTCTGGCCAGCCAAAATGTTTTTCTTTTTGACCAAACCATACGAGAAAATTTTGGGACTTTCTATGAGTATCGGGAATTGCCAGTCCCGACTCCGGAAGAAATGACTTTTTATCTGAATCTTTGCTGCCTTTCCTTTTCTCTAGATCGATCCTGTGAAGTGTTGTCCGGGGGAGAGCGTCAGCGTATTTTTATTGCCATTTGCCTTTCTTTTCGTCCGGAAGTTCTCATACTGGATGAGCCCACCTCCGCTTTGGACGGAGCCACTGCACATCAGCTTATGAACAACTTAACCACCTTCGCCAAAGAGCAAGGCATTACGCTAATAATCATCAGCCACGATAAGGCCATCATGGAAAAATATCAGGAACATGTAATTTCCTGTGAACAGGAGGGCATGGATGGATAGCATCGTAAAACTGGAGATTATTTCATTTGCTCTTATTTACGCATTACTGATAATCATACTGTTCATTATGAAAAAAAGCCAGATCCAGCAAAGCAAATTGCTGGTCTGGGCTAGTTTCCGTATGACGGTTCAATTGATTTTGGCCGGTTGGATTCTTACCTACATATTTGAAAACCCACATCCCGCCTTTGTACTTACATATTTCCTAGTCATGAATATCTTTGCGGTACATCGGGTTCTCTCGAAAAACAAATCCTTAAATCGCAAGTTCAAAGTCGCCATCGCCCTTTCCTTATCCCTATCCGGCCTGGCAGTCTTGGTATTTTTTATTCTGGTGGTCATTGGAGAAAGTCTATTCAATCCTCAATATGTAATTCCATTGAGCGGAATGGTGGTAGGCAATGCCATGACCGGTGTTACCCTTGGTGTAAAGACTTTTCGCGAAAGCTTTGAAGGGCAACGGAATCGGATTCAAGCTTTGCTCAATTTGGGTGTTCATCCCAAGAAAATCCTTCTCCCCTTTGCCAACCAAGCATTGGAGACGGCTCTTCTCCCCACCATGAATTCCATGCTGGGAATGGGGATTGTTTCGCTTCCCGGCATGATGACCGGCCAAATTCTATCCGGAACCAATCCGTCCACAGCCGTCCTATATCAAATTGCTATCATGATTGCCATCACATCCGTGGTATGTGTATCTGTATTTTCATCCCTATACTTAGGTTATCGAACCTTGTATAACGAGAAATACCAAATGGAGCTTCCTTAGCCCTTATATGTGCATATCTGGTTTTTGCCCGACTCCTTGGCTTCGTATAAAGCATGGTCTGCTTTCTCCATCAATTGGCGACCATTCATGCCTCGTTGCCAATGAGCAATACCTATGCTATAACCGATTTCCAATTCAGGAGAAAGGTCTTGTGGAATATGCAGCTCTCCTCTCACTTGGGCTTCGTTCATGCTACAAGCGATTCGATACCCCTCATTCTCACCACATTCCGTGATGAGTGCCAGAAATTCATCTCCTCCTAACCGACAAGGATACCCATTCCCACCGATGGTTTCCTTTAGAAGATTCGCCGTGTATTGCAATACTTGATCTCCGATTTCATGGCCATACTTATCGTTTATCTGTTTAAAGTCATCAATATCGATCATGATTAGACAGAGAGGCCCCTTCCCTTTTTCCGCCTTTTCTATTTGCTTATCCAAGCGATAATCCAAGAACCTTCTGGAATAAAGCCCTGTCAAATAGTCTACATTCAATGCGTGAAAACGATCCTTAAAGAGCTTATAAAACACCCATGTTGACAGTGTAGCAAGTGCTACCCCGAAGAAAATCATCAGTCCCAAAACGTTTTGAAGCAATCCTCTAATGTGGTCTATGGAGAAATCAACACCTACCAGCCCTACCAGTTCTCCCGTATCCGGGTGGATTATGGGGGCATATCCGGAAACAAGTTCTCCCCACATATCCCATGCCACTATATTGGTAGCCACCGCAATTTTTTCCTGATAAGCTTGGTTTTCTTGAGCCTCTAGTTCATCTAAAGATCCCATTGGAGAAAATAAATCCGAATCTGGGGATTCTCCATCTAAAATATACATGATTTCCGTATCGGAATGTTTTATTTCCGTGTACACATAGGTACACCCTGTATCCGCCTTGATTTCTTGGAATACCTGCAGCATCCTTTCATAATATTCTTTATCATATTCTGTTCCGCCCATGGCAGACGTCACCAAGTCTTCATAAGCTTCAATGTCTTCTTCTAAAATTTTAGCCGTAGTAGAGGCCACCTGTATGGCGCTTTGTCCTAACAGGTCCGTAATCAGCCCCTTCACATTGGAAAACAAGAAGGTGTTAACTATACCAAAAAAGATTCCGGACAACAAAAGGAAGATGAGTACCATCACCCTGGTGTTGTTCCCCCATTTTGTCAGCATGATTGCCACCTTTCCAAAGCAAAGTTTACCATCTATATCGTATACTAATTCACTTTAATTATATCACCGGAATCGGGATTCACAACCTTCCCACCTTATTTTTCTTCCGTTCGCTTTTCCGTTGATAAAAGAAGTGCCCTATCAATACATATAAACACATAAACAATCCAATCAGACTTACCCGCCATCCTAGATTTCCCAAAGGATAGCCATAGGTAATTCGAGTCACACCTCTATCTACCAACAAGAAATTTCCCTCTTGTTTCAAAGGTCGGTCCGATTGAAAAATGTCTTGATACGCCAATGTGGTATTTACTTGGTTCTTAGGGGAATGTATAATAATTTCTCCTATTCCGTACTCAATATCCAGGGGGACCGCTTCTCGCGGAGGCAGTTTTCGATAGTTCACACCCATGATTTCACTCATCAGATGCAACAAGTCCACATCCACTTTGTCCACCGCTTGAAACATCAAATTCAGACCCAGAAACTGAATGTTTGGGTTGTCGTTGTATCCGGCCCAAATCAGCTTCTGGTCCGAATACTCACTATACCCGGTCACATGATCTAGTTCCACAATGTATTGGGTCTGCCAGGGATCATACTCCTCTTTGAAGTCGGAAGGAAGCACTGATTTTTCTTGATAATGTAGCACCGGAAATCTCTGTCCAAATGAAATATTGGCTACGTTTACATCCATAAAATTCATTCGTTGTGTGGCCGTATCATAAGGAACATGGGTCACATCCACCACCACTTTTACTCCCTGCGTGGCGATTTCCCGTATCAAGTCCTCCGCGGTTTCTTTATCTCGATAAGAAAATCCCGAAAGAAATATAGTTTGATACCTGGATAAATCCTCCACCCTATAATCATCCAAATAGACGGAATCCCCCACAGTAAAACTGGGGTAAAAAAGCGGAATGGATTTTGCAAACTCCCCGATGCCCATACCCGCATAGTTGGTAATCACGCCAAAAGTATCCGGTGTTTCCTTCTTGAAGATATACAGTCTCTCCGTTTCTTCAGTTAACCGATATCCAGAAAAGGATGCCTTGGAAATCAAATCCATCTTGCTCTTTCCTGCTTTTCCCAGGTGCTCCTTTAATATGGCAACCGTATCGTTCCCCATTGAAAATGCTTTGTCAAAGAGATAGAGGTAGTTTTCCTGCTCTACCGAAGTATTCAGCATTACAATATCATCTGCCGTTTCTGCTCCTTGCCAAGCCCAACCATACGTATATTGAACGGGCTTATCTCCCTTCAATAATTCATAGGATGGATAGGACCCCAACCAACTGAGATCCATCAAAGCAACCCGTTGGGAAGTAGCTTGTGCCATAACCTCCACGTCCTCTTGAATGGTTCTGGCATTGCTTACTGCATATCTTCCCAGATTCAATGATGGAATGAGATCGATAACTAATACCACCACAATCAGTATGGCAGCCCACCTGCGAATTTCTTTCCACTCTAAAAGCGAAAGAAAATAGAAAGCATAGCCAAAGGTGGTGAATCTTATCATCCAAAAAAGTTCACTGGCAGGAAGCTCCATTAATATGGGCAGAAAAGACGGGGTTATGGATATCACCAATAACAACACAAAAATGTATCCCGCCTTGGCCTTCCTCCCCCCAAAAATCAATCCAAAAATAGATAATGCAACCACGCCCATTCCGAAATAGAAGCGGCCGGAATCCTGAAATCGAATCATGGGATTTAATTGATCCAACATAGGAAAGGCCAATGACTCCAAAACCATAGCGGTAGATGTTGAATTCATTCCTACCAACCCGCCGGACATGGCTGGAATCAACCAGAAGCCCGTAAGAACAATCCCGGAAATCATGGCCAACAATGCCCAAAAGGATCGCCCCCACTCTTTGTTATAGAATCCATCGATTACCAGAAACACAAAAGATGCAACCCCCGCCATGGCCGCTATCATAACATGGGAAAGTACCATGGCCGCCATCATTAGAATAAGCCAGAACAGTGCACTTTTTTTCCCTTGGCGAATATAGGACCAAAGAAAATACACCAAATACGGGACCACAACAATGGCCAACATTCGGGGGAGGTTCCCCTCATTTAAGAACACCCGGATGTTGTCTGGCATGAAAAACCATAAAAGTGCGATGGAGGTTCCCAGTGCCGTGCGTTTCTCCTTTGCCCCTATTATAATCCAGGGAATTCCGCTAAAAAACACTGATAGTCCAAAGAACAAATAGTAGGCGAATTCCATGTCCCCTTGGGCCAAGAAATAAAGAAGCCCCAGAGCATAATAAGACAAGGGAGGCCAATATCGGTAAAGTTGTATGCCGTTGTACCAATCCGGCGTATAGAGTGGATAGTAATTTCCATCCCGAATGCCTTCTACCAGAATTTGCGTTTTGTAGATATGCCCCCATATGTCATTTCCGCTGCCATAGTATTGACCCTCCCGCATGCCATAAAAAACCGCGGCCGAAAGGGCTGCCAGAATCAATAGGCCTAAAACCACTGACGGCAGAGAGCCCCCATTGTATCCTTCCTCTTTCAGACGATCCATATAACCATAAATACCCTTTCGGGTGAAGTACATGGCAAAAAACGGGACTGCTGTGGATAACCCCTTACTCATAAGGAACCGTATTTCCTCCGAATAGTCGATAAACCACCGGGTTTCTCCATTAAAAATTAGGAAGTCGGCCAGGGCCAATCCGCCCAAGAATGTAAAGAAAAACACTAAAAATCCACCCGTTCCACGGGCTGTTGGGAATACAATTCCGGAAGTCATCCAGTAGCTAAACAGAAAGCCCACCACCACTCCAATGGTATTGGAGAGTATGATGTTCACTCCCACTTCCTTATAGAGTAACCATACAATAGAAGCGTCGATTACCAAGGCGCCGCAGGAAATAAAAAAATAACGAACAATCCTAGGAAGTCGTTCTTTTTTTCCGAGTTTTCTCTCCCGAACCATGGCAGGAGCTTTATTAGAGTCTACCTTACCGGTCATACGTTGGAAATTCCTCTCCTTATTTTCCGTAATCGAAACACCATGGCCATACTCTGCAACGTGGTATTCATCACCTTCATTTTGCTTATGCCCAATTTGTCATCGTAGCGAAGATGAAAGGGAATCTCATCGAAGGTTGCGCCATACAAATAGAGCTTATACAGAAGCTCTCCCATGCAACCAAAGCCCTTTTCCTCTAGAAGGGTGTCTCCATAAAATTGCACCGCTTTCCCCAAAAGTGAGGTTCGGTAAATCCGATACCCACAAGTATAGTCTCGCACTCTGGGAACCGATAAAAGCACCGTATAAACGGCTCTCGCACCGTAGCTCAATATCCATCTGTAAAACGGTACTCCAGAAATTTTTGACCCGGCTTGGTATCGGGAGGCAATCACCACGTCCGTTTGAGATGCTCTCTCCATTTTATCTACCAAAGGAATCACATACCTGGGATCATGGGTATTATCGCAGTCCATCACTACCATATAAACACTGGCGGGTTCATTATCCAAAACATAATGAATCCCCGTAGTGAGCGCTTGGCCCAACCCTTTATTTCCCTCATGGCTCACATGTCGCATGAAACCATATTGTTTTGCCATTTCCGGCAAAAGGGTTATGGTCCCGTCTCCACTCCCGTCATTAACCACAAGTACCACCAATCGGAGCCCTCTTTCTAGAAGGAGTTCTTCTTGTTGATCCCATCGCTCCAACAAAGCCGGAATATTGTCTTCTTCATTGTAAGCCGGCAGAATCGCAACGATTGTTCTTTCCTCTTGAGTATTCATTCCACCTTTGCCTCCATGATTTTTTCCAAAACCTCGTCCGCCACAGCATCTAATGCGCGGGTAGTCTCTTCTGGGTTACTGTCATGAACATTGGAAATCACGTAGGACCGGGTGGGTGTTTCACTTACGGTCATCATCAGGACAATCCATCCGTGTGATGATAGGATTTGCTGAAATTTTTCGAAGAAAAAATCACTGCAATTTTCCAAAGTGGGGTTCACCAAATGAAAAGGCGGCGTTTCATTGAGATCTTTGTCTTGATATACGGAAATAAATCGTTCCACCATTTCTTCCAACTCGCTGAAACGAACAAATTCCTCTCGAGTTTTTAACACGTCCAAACAGATTTCCCAGGTGTGGGGGTGCTTTTCTCCCGGTTTCCCACCAATGGTAATATGATGAGTGGCATTCAAATATGCCTTAAATTTATACTGACGGAATCTCATATTCATCCTCCTGTAGTTCCTGATACACTTCCGGACGGCTAGCCACATCCATATTCGCCACAAATTTTTCGTAGGTTTCCAATGCGGTTTCCACCCTTAAATCCACTTCCATAATACCGGCACCCACACGTAAGCCTCGCGCCACATTGCCAGTTTCCCAAATTCGGTAGATTTGTTGCTTCAGCAATTCCGCCTCTTCGATGGGTGTACGGTAAAGAATTATAACAAACTCACCACGTGCTACCTCCCCTAGTACATGGTGGGGTTTCAACAGCGGTTGAATGGGTTCAATGTAACTAAATATTTGCCTTTTCGTGTAGTACTTATCCTTCATCACTATATATATTCCGAGTAGACATATGGGAAACAATTTGATGTTGGAGGACTTGGACAATAAGGTTTCTAACACTCGGTCATCATAAAACTTGGTTTCCTCCCGGGGGCAATTTAATATTTCTTGAATTTCCTTATCCTCTTTCAGCAAAAGAGCCAGTTGGTTGTTTCTTTCCACCAAGGTGTCTTCCGCATTCTTTATTTTTTTGTTTTTCCTTTTAATCGTGGAAATGGTAATCATAGAAATCCCAAACATAATGGCCGCAAAGGATAAACTGACTAGAAGAATAAAGGTTTCGTGCCTTGGTATGGCCGCAAAATTAATGGCCCCGGTTTTCGATGATACCACACCCACGGTATAAGTGACCCCGGAATGCTCGAATGGCACATAATATATCAAGACATCATCTTGCGCTTCCATGTTGACGATGAACGCATCGCTGTTTTTTAATGAGCCCAACCCATCTGTTGTGCTTTGGTTTTTTGCATACAAAACAGTTGACCCCTTGGTCAGGAAAAACCATCGGCTGTTGGATGTGAAAACATCATTTTGCAGGTACTGTACCACCTGTCGATCCGATGCGCCACTTTCCACTTGAAAAGAGAGATGCTGGGCCAGCTCATGAACATAATACTGGTTTTGCTGTTCATAGGCCTTCAAGTAATCCCCTCGATTAGCAACCAATTCCCGATTGATTAACAAAAGAAAAATGCTCACTAAAATAAACAGTGAACCCACCGCTATTATCGTAAGCCATCTTGAGTTTCCCATCTTATGAAACATCTTTATCATATACTTATTCCCACCCTATTAAACCCCAATGTACACCAATTCCTAATGATTGATGAGCGAATCTCCTTTGTTCTTCAACCGCAAAAACCATGCAAAATCTTTCATAAGGACTGCCTTCGCTGCTTTTCTTTCTGCGGTTAGGTCCAAGGTTTTCCAAACCTTTTGCCCATTGATGGAATTCAGAATCCCCGCGAAGCGGAACCAGAACACCATGAAATTAAATGCCGGTAATAGAATCACCAAATACCACTTGCTGCTATAATATTTCCTTAATTTCGGCAACGGCTTCAGGAAAATCAAAATATTGAGATAGTACAAGAAACCGGCAAAAACATACAATAAAAATATCAAAACGAAAGACAGTACAATCAGCCTCAACGGATAATTCAAGAACAACAAGCAAATCAAAGCAAAATACCAAATCATACGAGGAAACGCGAAGGTGTGATCATAAATCAATATCCTGAGTATAAAGCTACCCAGCATACCTCGAACCGCATTCAAACGATTCCTCATGAAAATATGGATGACTTCAATTTCTCCCATCTGCCATCTTTGCCTTTGCGCATATAGCTCATTCACCCCTTCGATGGGATCTACAAAGAAAATCGCTTCATTACAAATGGTGATTTTGGAGCCCAATGTTTCCCGCAATTGGAACGTTAAATGGGTATCTTCTGAAACAGTATCCGTGTTGAACAATTGCGTTCTCAATATGGCCGATTTGCGAAAAGCGGAAAAAGCCCCGGACATGGTATATATGGCATTGAACTCTGCTTGAAAGTTCCTTCCCGCCAGAAAGGCCTGACAGTATTCAAAGAATTCCAGCTTACGTAATAGCCTTTTGCCGAATCGTTCGGTAGCCTCGATTTCCACAGGGTCAACCACAACAGTCCCGGTTACCGAATCAATTTCCAAATCGTTTTCAAACAAAATGATCATATTTCGCAAAGCATCTTTATGAAGAATTCCATCGCTGTCAATATGTATAATATATTTGCTGTTGCTATTGAATAGGGCCAAATTTAAGGCTTTGGACTTTCCCTGCTTGGCATCTACCCAGGTCATCACCATTTCCGGAAATGCACTTTGACTCTCCGTGAAAATCTGAAAGCTTCGGTCTGTACTTTCATTATTGGACAAAATAATGTGAATTTTTTTTGCGGGATAATTCGACCGATATACGGATTCCAAACATCGATACAATGTTCCTTCCGAATTATATACCGGTATGATCAAGCTGATTTCCGGTTCATACCCCAAATGCCATTCCTTCTCCTGGTGACTTCTCCTTCTCTTTCGGTTGATCAGAATCACAAAGTTGCCCATAGCCGGAATGATTTCCATAATCAATGGAATGATCAACCAGGCCATCCAAAAGGAAATGCTACTTCCCATCAGGGAATAGAGCCAGGAAAAGGTAAACAGAACGATGATGGAGTTTCGTATTAATTCAGTTAGCCAAACCATATCGGAACCTCCCTATCCTCTGTCGTACAACCTGTGCTTTGGTAAACACGTAGAAATATACCAATATTGTAATACCGTAAAAGAATAGCCGTCCTACGATGGTGTGGGCATAGAAGTATACATCTCCTCCTAAAGTACGTACCATCACGCATATGATAAAGATTCGAATCATATTTGTCACCAATATGATGAGCACTCCGGAAATGGAAAGGACCACCTTTTCAAATCCGTTATACACAGGAAAGAAAATCAGCATGGCCAAATATGTTCCGATTTCTATAATCCCCGAACACTCATAGTCGATATACAGAGACAAGGAACCCTCATCCGTTGGAATGAACAAGGTGTCATATAAAAAGTCGTAAGAATATAGGCCTGTCGCATTTCCCAAAACACCGGAGCCTGCGGCTACAGCACTTTGCAGGGGCTGTGTTAAGTAGGGTTGAATAAAGATAACATAAAAAACAAAGAGCCCTACGCTTCCCACCAAGAACAACCAATACTTCAAACCTGCCCTTTGTAAAAGAGTCAACACATATATCCAAACTACCAATAGTACGACCGCAATGATGTTCATTCTTCATCTTCCTTTTTGCGTCTTTTTCGGTGAAGAACCATGCCCGTAGCCGCCATCCCGACTATCATAATTGCTCCCAGAATAGGGCCGGTAGATACTCCGGTAACCGTCATGACTTGTGACCCCAATCTAGGAAAATAGGCGGTAATGGTATAGATTTCATTTTCATTCACTCCGAAATAATCGGCGATTTCGGATAATTCCATATAAAATTCGCATTCATCTCCCGGGTTATGCTTCTTATCGTATACCGTAAATGCGGCTTCGCCTAGGTATCTCTTCGGCCATCCGTCATATTCAAAGGCTCCCAAGCCATCATAAATACCCGGATCCTTTAAATTATCCAAAAAACTTTCCATGGTATTCCCGGGGCCCACATTGGCCAGCGCCACCATCATGGATGTGTCTTCCGTTGGATATCCTTGACCATCGTATAAAATATTATCGTTGATGTAGAAATGCATGGCCCCGGTTTCCAGCATTCGATTCAACGTATCCGATTCTTTCAAATGAACGTATATGCGATCATCCTGTAAAACCATGGCACCTTGATGAATGTTTCGGGTATTCCAATAAATATCGGTGTGGGTGACTCCTGCCCAATCCGAATAGTATCCGTCGATTTCCAGGTAGTCTCCAATCGCCAGTAGATTTAGCTCCATCTGAAGGGCCTCTTCTGATATTAAGAATTCCTCAGAAAGAGCGCCCGGAGAATCCTCAATCGCTTCCGGAGTAAGTTCTTCTTCCTCTTCCAAGGGTTCCTCGTCATCCAATGGGTTGTCCTCAAGAGGCTCTTCCATGGATGAAGATTCTTCCTCGTTTGGACCGACGACAGCTTCTTCATCGGACTCGTCTATGGGTACTTCCACGGGTCCCTCAACTGCCTCCTGTGTTGTCTCTGGTGAGCCTTCACCAGCCTCGGTGAGTTCCTCCCCTTCAGCATCCACATCCTCCTCCGGTGGAGGCTGGGTCTCCCCATACCCTTCCGCGGTAATACGTCTTCCGCCCAAGCTAACCCAAGTCACCTCTATCATAGGGCTCCAGTCATCCGAATAGCCCAATGAGGATAGCGGGATACGAGCTTCAAAAAACAGCCCTTCCTGTGTTAAAGTTTCCGCATTCAATGTGGTTTGGTACGTTCCGGCGGCACCGGATATGGACTCATACCAACCATCCTGCAAACCAAAACTTCCGACCTCCCTTTCCGGCATAAAGTTTAACAAAACGGGACTATAAGGAGAGATTAAATCCTCCTCATTAACTTGAATTTCCACTTCCATATTCACGCTGGACGCCCAATTCCCTTGATAGGAAATGTATAAATATCTCTCATCATTGGCAGCTCTTAGCAACCCTGACAATTCTTCGCCGGATCCATTTCTGCCATCTATGACTTCCCAATCCGCCGAATCTCCGTCGATAGATATGGGCGCAGACAAGGCAAATGAAGGATATGAAGCCCATATCCCAAACACCAGAAGTATAATCGGAACCATTATCCCGGTTTTTATCCAACTGATTTTTTTCATACTACCCATTTTCTTCCAACAAACGATCCAACATCCTTCGATATTTTTCTCCTTCTTTCAAAACCCGAACACTCAACTGGGTCATTATTTCCGGGTTTTCGGAAGGTAGCAATATTTGATTGGAAATGGTACACACATTGAGAGGATTGTCAAAAACTTCGATCTGCATGCAATTCCACCCATTTTCACGAAAGGTAATTTCCAAATCGTCATAAAATACCTCTGCCATCCACTCAACGGAGGGGTATAATCCCTGGAATTGTGTCATTCCATTGAGATAAGCCCCGTTGTATTGAGCAAAGTATCTCCGCGTGATTTCATCGATTTCGGCAAAAGTCACCATATTCGTGGCATTGTTTTTTTTCTCCATGGATATGGTCAATGCAAAAGTATGCCGGTGAGCATTCTTGTGAATACTATCCATACTATGCATTGCATTGATGAAATATTTACAGATATAAAATTTAAGCATATTTTTCATTCCCTATCCAATGAACGGACCTATTCGAACTCTCATAGTGCTACATGCAATAACCCATTTAATTAACTGAATATTCTTACCCATTATATAACAAATCAACCCCATTGGGGAAGAAAGAATTCCGCACCATCACTCGGAACTGCCGTTATTCCACTGCTTGCTTGGGAATTGGAAAAACCGAACTAACCGCTTCCCAATATACCGGATAAAGCGAACCATATATGAATACCTTCTGTAAGCATAAATGAGGAAAATCACACCCATAAGCGAGAGACCGTATCCGATATATCCAAAAACAGTCATACCATAGTGCAATTCCACTTCGTGTGCTCCAGCCGGAAGATCCATCACAATTAAGTTTTCCCGACTCTTCACTGGCCATTTTTCCCCATCCACCTTAGCCTTCCATCTCGGCGTATAGGTGACGGATATAGTGACTTCTTCTGGCTCCGGAGTATTATATGAAAATACCACACCTTGATAATTCCAATCAGCGGAATCTACGAAAAATGGTTCCGGAACAAAGCTATGTTGAAATCCTTCCTTCTCCAATATGTCATACAACACTTCCTTGATGTCCTCTGCTACATAGAATTTCCGGTTTGGGTCGTGGCCATACATATACAGTGTGGGGGCTTTTAAATACTGGGTTAGTCGACTTCCTATCATCATCACAGATCCCTTGCCCACTTTTTTTTCGCCCACCACATCTGCCATTTTATGTTCAGGAGAAGAATAGAGAGAAAAGTATGCTGCATCTAAACCCGACAAACCGAAAAAAGTGACATCTCTTTGGGTTGCTTCCGAGCTAAAAGGAAGTTCGAATGTACGATTCACCCCTCCGCTTAGAATCACCCCTTGCGTTTCCTGGAGTTCTTTACAACTTACATCAAAAACAGGAAGTCTTTGCATTCGTGACAACTCCACAATGACATACACACCCTGATTCACTAGTTCTTCGACTCGTTTCTCAAAAGCCAATATTTTAGACGTCCCTTTAAGTTCCGGTTCTGCGATATAGATTGTTTCATATTTCAATAGGTCGTTTAAATCAAACTTCGTTATATCGGTCTCAAACTCATGTACCATAAATGGAAATTCCAAAGCGAGCCCACTGGCTCCTGGCCCCACCACCAACACATCTCTTGGGTCGGTCAAGAAATAAGAGGAAGGGGCAGGATTATGATATAACACACTAGTGTAGTCGCCAGTCTTGAACTCGTTGATTTGATTGTAACCAAACACCTCCATACTTTCTGTTAAAAAACTTCTGGTTTTCATTGTGTGAACCCACCTAACATTCCAAAACATTAAATTCTTAGTAATATAATTTTCTGCTTTAGTTTCAAGTACTATGTTATAGTCCCATATAGTTCGATTATGCGGAGTCCCTTCAATATTCCATCCCTCAGATAAATTAAAATTATAATCAACTACTGGGAAATAAGTTTCAGCACAATTTAATGGCATTATCCATGTGTATCGCCCTTTTTCAAAAGGTTCGATTTTTCCAATTTCTTCGCTTAAGAATTGAGCATAGTAGGCTTGATAATCTTCTTGCAGATATTTAGACCAGTAAGGATTCATATCCCAAAAAGCAATGGATACTAATAGGATGATGCCCATGCTAGATAAAACTTTCTTGCCTAATGTTTTTATCCCAACAACCTCAAATATCCTATAAACCAAATAGCTCCCTAAGACAGCACTAGTTAGCGCAGTAAGGCTTAATACCCTTCCTGGCACTAGTATATCTATGAGAGGGAAGTGCTGTAAAACAACAATATTTTGACCAAACGAAAATATTGTTGTTGCTATTGAAAGAACAACAAAGTAAGAAATTACTAACTGTTTCGAGGAACCACTCCCCAGTCTTCCATACTGAAATTTATATAATACGTAGGCTGCTATCACAAATAGAATGGTTGATAGGCCATATCTCAATCCATCCGGTCCAGCCCAACTCAGAAACCACCTTGGATTAGCACTAACAGCAACTGTGGCTTCCCTAAGTAAATGTGGTACTCCCGGTGTTTCTAAAGAGGAAACTCCCACAAACCACCAGAAAGAGCATAGGATTGCACCCAGTCCCATGGCAGAAACGACTAAAAAAAACGAGATGGAAGATATTTTTCTAAGCAACACATAGGGAAACGACATCAACAAAATCCAAAGACAAATCATGAAAGCGTGCATAGCATGTCCAAGAATTAGTAGTGCTACTAAAATAGTAGCACTGCCAAAACTCTTTTTAGTGTGATGTTGGAAAATATTTAAAACAGCGACTAATAACCAAGGTGTAATTAAAAAAACTACACCTTGAGCTAGCATCCCGCCACCAAGAGGGGCAAAAAATGTTCTTAACAAATATGGTTGCGTTCCATATAAAAACACCGCAAACAGCCCACACCAATTCCCAATATATTTCCTGCATATTACCCAAACACCTAAGCTCCCAAAAAATAAAGAGACGAAGCAGTAAATCTTCATAGTAAGCATCACATCACCGGTAAAGATTTGTGCTATCGCCATCATCCAATACCCTAGAGGGGCATAGTATTGCGTTATGGTAGAGCCGTTATACCAAAATGGACACCAGGATGGAAATTCCAAGTTTTTCCAGCTTTCTGCCAGATATACGACCTTCGTCAAATGCCCCATGCCATCCGCTGTTACATTATAAAGCCCTTCTTCCATGAACAGGAGATTTGAAAAAGCGGCAAGACTCACCCCACCGGCAATAAGAATGGCCAGCAAAAATTCCGGGATTATATTATCAGCGGGTTTTCCGATTGCTATCGGTCTTTCCTTCTTGCCCATTGGCCGTCTCCATATTAAACGCGCCCACCATCGGTTCTGCCTTTACAAGTATAGGCCTAAAACATTGAAACGTCAATGTTTTGGGCAAAACAAAGCTCCTAATGACAGATATATAAAGGCTGTCTCTTAGGAGCTTTGTCCTCTGTGAATACTTCTATCTAACGACTCAGTTGCTCTTTTCGCTGTACAAAATCCAATAAGTCCAGTTCCATAATATATCGATCGTGGCCTTCTCCATATTCGTGTTGGCGATACTCCACCGCCTTGAATCCCACCTTGTCCTGATATAGCCGGATCGCAGGTGTGTTTTCCACATCCACCGTCAAAGACATTTTCGAGAAATCCTGTTGAATCAAGTCCTCTCCAATAATCTTCAAGAAATAGTAGCCCAGGTCTTTCCCACGATAATCCGGATGAATGGCATAGTCGAACAAATAGGCGCAGTGAAAATCTTCCCAGTCTCTCATCAAAATAGCCAATCCGATGATTTGTTTTTTGTCTCGCTCCTTGAGGAGGTACACATTGCCGTGCCGGATTTGAGGAACCAGTCCCCACTCATCCATCCCCAACTCTCCAAAAATATCCAGTCCAAAACCCACCATACGTTTCAGAAGTTTCAGGTCGAAATCCTGTACCATGTAAACCGTCAAATGATTCACATCCACATCCAGATCTTTTACTACTTTGTGAGGCAATCTTTTAATTTCTTCTAGCATCCAATCACTCCCTTCATAAAAAAATATATTTTTCATTGTAAAGGAGGTTGATATCTATGTCAAATCCACTGTCGATAAAACCAGGCTATCACCAATAAGTCACTCGTCTCAAACTTCTCTTAACAGTCTTCTCATAAGTGACCGCCGGTAGCCCTAATAACAATACAGGACCTGGTTGACATCGCTTATCCAGTCCATATTTCTTTTTGAGCTTTCCGCTGTATTTCACAAAATATCCCGCAGTCCCGATGAAACAAGTCCCCAGTCCCAATGCTTCAGCTGCTAACATTCCATAGGTGGCAGCAATGGAGGCATCCACCGGATCTGAATAAGGAGATGCGACAAAAAGAATGGCCACCGGAGCATGATAAAACAGAGAATCTTTACCCTCCTGCCCGTCTTTCAATAACATGTTCAAGGCGGGACGTATAAAAGTATTCACCGACTCCATAAACTCTTTTCCCCAAAAGATTCGGAGAACCTTTGCCATAAGGGGTGAGAACATCCACTTGCTTTTTCCCATCAAGGTTAAAATTTCTTCTCCGAACTCCGCCACCTTCTCACGGGTGGAAAATACCACCAACTCCACATCGCTTGGAGGTATTCCCATGGGAGCCGTTGTAACGGCAGTGATGATTTGCTCCAATGCATCATTAGGAACCGCCTCTTGAGTATATTTTCGGATGCTTCTTCTTTTTCTCATTAGGTGTAGTAAAGAATTGTATTCTGTTCTCTTCTGGGAATATTCATCCACAACAACATCCGTCGGCGAGAATTCTCTCCCGGATACCTGAATGCAGTCCACTGGACAAACCATCATGCAATGCCCACAGGCAATGCAGCCAAAGCCTCGACTGGGCAGAACAGATAGTCCTTCTTTTTCCATGCGTAGAGGTCCTGCCGAGCAAACTTCTGCACATTGACCGCACTGTGTACACCGGGTAAAATCTACCTGGACAAAACCCGCTTCAGAAGTCCTGGCCGTCTGAATCGTCATTTCATTCTCCTTTCTCATAGCAAGGCAGAAATGAAATCAGCCCATTAGAAAGTCAGTTGTAAAGCAAGTAAGCGTTGTTTCATTTCTTCAATAATTGCATCTTCCTCCGCTTCAGAAGAAGCTTCAAAGGTAACAGAAAACCTTAGAAAAGCTCCGGCATCATCCCAGGGGACCAAGGAAACAGAAGTCTCTTCAATAATGTATCGAGAAGCCTCTTGGGCTGAGTTGAATGTTCGTCCACCCCGAGTACCCTTCGGCGCTTTGGCATACAGGAAGAAAGAGCCCTTTGGCTTTTCCACCTGAAATCCTATTTCATTCAATGCGGGCACCAGTTTATCGAACCTTCTGGAATATTTTTCCCGGATATCTTCCGTGATGCCTGGATGGTTCATTGCATAGATTCCCGCCTTTTGAATGGCCCGAAATTGTCCGGAATCCGAATTGTCCTTCACCGTGCCATAGGCTTGAATAACCAAGGGATTTCCCACAGCAAAAGCCATGCGCCAACCCGTCATGTTATATGCTTTCGACAGAGAATGAAGCTCCACCCCTACATCCATAGCCCCGTCTACCGACAAGAAACTAAGGGGTTTTTCTCCATCATAGGTTAGATTGGCATAGGCAGAATCTGCTACCACTAGGATACGATGTTCTTTGGCAAATTTCACCACCTTTTTATAAAATTCTTGGGTGGCCACTTGTCCTGTGGGGTTGTTGGGGTAGTTAATATATAATAACTTGGCGCGTTCCAACAAGGATGGCGACACTTGCTCCAACTCCGGGAAAAAATGATTTTCCGGAGTGAGTGGCAGGTTCACCACTTGTCCTCCCATATACTGGGTCCAGGTAGACATTACCGGATATCCGGGAACCGTGGCCAGGGTCACATCTCCGGGGTTGATAAAGCAGGCAGGAAGCATGGCCAATATAGGCTTTGACCCAATTCCATGTAGAACATGCTTTTCGGGATTCAACCCGGATACCCCAAAAACATTTTCCATATATGCACAAGCAGCTTCGTTGAATTCCGGTATACCGTTATCGGAATAAAACCGGTTTTCCGGTTTCCCCGCTTCTTTTCTCAACACCTCTACAATCTCCTCCGATGCTGCCGTATCCGGCTCTCCCACCCCCATATCAATCATGGTGCGATGGGGATTCTTTCGTAAAGCCTCTTCCTTGGCCTTTTTAATCATAGCAAACTTATAGATAGTGGTATCCTTCCCAAAAAATTCTCCCCCGATTCTTTCCGCAAACATTTTTTGTATCATCTGCTTAAAATCTCCTCTCCAAAATCTCTATTCAAAAATCATCGTCGCAAAATAGTCTTCCGGCCGCTCTTCTCTTCGAATCAGCTGTGGTGTTTCATCTTCTCTCCATAGTATTTCTTTGGACCGCAACTTCCCATTGTAATTGTATCCCATGGCATATCCATGTGCCCCCGTATCATGAATCACCACCAAATCTCCTTTCTCTACCGCCGGTAGATATCGATCCTTGGCAAACTTGTCATTATTCTCACAGAGACCTCCCGTTACATCATACATATATTCATGGAGAAGGTTCTCTTTCCCCATGACGGTGATGTGATGGTAAGCTCCATACATGGCCGGACGCATCAAATCTGCGGCACAAGCATCCAAGCCTACATAATCTTTGTGAATGTGCTTCATATGAAGGACTTTGGAAACCAGGCATCCATAAGGCCCTAGTACAAATCGCCCCAGCTCCGTAAAAATTGCGATGTCACCCATCCCCTGGGGCACCAGGATTTCTTCGTAAGCTTCTTTAACTCCTTGGCCCACTTTCATGATATCCGTCGCTTCCTGATCGGGGTGGTACGGAATCCCCACTCCTCCGGATAGATTGATAAAAGCAATATGAACCCCTGTTTCATTCCTTAACTCAACAGCAGTTTGGAATAGGATTCTTGCCAACTTGGGATAATACTCGTTGGCAACGGTGTTACTGGCCAAAAATGCATGTATTCCAAACTCTCGGACACCCTTTTCCTTCAATTGAATAAACCCCTGAATCAGCTGTTCGCGCGTAAAACCATACTTGGCCTCCTGTGGGGTATCCATAATGGTATTATTCACCACAAAATCGCCGCCCGGATTGTAGCGACAAGATATGGTTTCCGGAATTCCTGCTACTTCTTCCAAATAGTCAATATGACTTATATCATCCAAATTAATGTATGCATTCAATTTTTTTGCCAACTGAAAGTCTTTGGCAGGTGTCACATTGCTGGAAAACATAATATCTTTACCGGAGAAGCCCACTTTTTCCGCCAAAAGCAATTCGGTATGGCTTGCACAATCTACCCCAAATCCTTCTTCTTTTAATATCTTTATTATAGTGGGGTTCGGTGTTGCCTTCACCGCAAAGTATTCTTTATACCCGGGATTCCATGAGAATGCCTCCTTCAGTTTTCTTGCATTTTCTCGGATCCCTTTTTCGTCGTAAAGATGAAAAGGTGTTTCGTATTTGGACACTATGTTTTCCAATTGGTCTCTTGATATAAACGGAATTTTCATGGTTACTCTTTCCTTTCTTGAAGTTCTAGCAACTGTATTTCATTTCGAAGGGAATCTTTCATTAGCTCAATCAAATTCTTTTTTCTGGAGTACAGGCAGGTGGAATGGATACCATCCTCCACATCACCGGTCAGCACATACTCCGAATCTACAATCAATCGTATGGTACGAGAAGGCTGCTTCCCAACATATTGAATTGCCCCGGGCAGTAAAATTCTTTGGTCTAAAATGAGAACCGTCTTGATATCTTTTGATAAGGCATTCTCTATATCGTCCCTTACTTTATTAAAAACCGATTCCGATATGGAAAGATATATTCGCTGCTCTGCTTCCCGAATCATGGTTCGCATTTTATCCAAAATCTGAGGTTCTCCTTTTATCGTAAGGTAGCCTTCCCCTCTTTTTTTTGGTTCCGGAAGCGCCATATGTAGTTGCTTTTTATACAATTTCCATTGGGCAATTTTACTTTCACAGTATTCATCCAGATTTCTCGGGTAGTACCTTTGTACCGTTCCTTCCTCCAAATAGGCGGCACCCTTCTCCACTAGATTCGCTAACGATGTATAACCATTGGAACGAGAAATACCAGTGCTTTTCGCTACCTCATATCCAGTAAGGGGACCTTCCGTGAGTAAGGCCCAATACACTACCGCCTCTTGTCTCGTTAGGCCAAAAGCCATCATTTGTTCGATATAGTCCATACCACAACTCCACTCCAGTAAATAACTTAGTGTTCCTATTTAATACTACTATACCAATCATTTCTCATTCGTCAACCTTTTTTTGAAAAGCTCATAAAAAAAAACAGGCCTTTATTCCGTCGGAGTGCTTGGCCTGTTCTCTGTTATTTATCTATGTATTGTTATCACCCTTGTTCTTCATTATGCTTTCGTGCATTTATTTTATTTTTGCGCCGGTACCCAACGAAAAGATATGCCATCCCCACACCCAACGGAATCAACATGGGATAAGGCATTTCCTCTTCCGTTACGAACTGCATCAGCATCGCCAAAGTGATGGGCACTGCTACGATATATCCTCCCACTCGAGGTAAAAATGCGCCAATCAACAGTCCTGCCAGAACCATTGGAATCACCATGAGCCATATATTATCCCAGATTCCATACTGGGGATTTTGAAATGGTAGTGGTCTGCCATATCCCATATAGAATGCCAAACTCACACCGAATACGAGGATCCCAATAATTCGCACCCACCAACCCGCCGTTATTTTTCTTTGTTTCTTATCTTCCATTCCTTGCATCCTCCCGGAGCTTCAGTTCCATATAGCGCGTTCCTTCTTGCGGATGATATATATAGGCAGGAATATCATAAAAACCAAAATCTTCATAGATCTGCTGTGCCTTCTTCATCGAAGGGAGTGTGTCTAGCCGTAGATAAGAATACCCCAAATTTCTTCCTTCTCGGATGATCTCTTCCACCAGTTTTTTCCCCAAACCGAGTCCCTGGAACTCTTCCCGGACAAAAAGCCGCTTCATTTCACAAATGCCTTCCAGATTTCTTCTCAACGCAACACATCCCGCCGGTTTTTTCCCCACATATGCCACCAGAAAGCTGCCCTCGGGAGGTGCATAGTTACCGGGCAATGAAGCCACTTCTCCTTTAAAATTTTGAAAGCATAGGTCGATTCCGATAAATATTTCATATTCTCTCAATAAAGCCTGTGCATCTTCTATGTTTTCCTGTTTCAGCTTTGTAATGACCACTGAATCGTTATTTGTATTCTTTTTCAAAAGGGTACCTCGTCATTATGAGAAAAATTTTATGAAACATTATAACACAATCCGATTTTAGAGAAATACAACTTTGTAAAATAATTCACGAAACTATAAGATTTGACGGTAAAAATCCAATATTTTGGACGCATATGGGGTATAATACTCCCAATTGTAGAATCATTCCAAAGAAGGAAGCAAGAGGAGTGTGCCCATGTGGAAAGAAAAATGGAAAACCTTACCTAAAAAGAAGGCGGTGATTGGCGGGGCCGTTTTTTTCGTAGCACTGGCCGCTATACTAGTATTTATCATCTCCCGTCCAGAGCCAATAGAAGCCTATTCCGTCACGGAAAGACCATATGCCGAAAAAATTATTGCGGTAGGGCAACTGGGGTTGGAACAAGAAACCACCTTGATCGCCCAAGTCAACGGAATCATTGAAAGGGTTACCATACAAGAAGGGGCTACATTATCATCCGGCGCCCTTTTGATGGAAATTGAAAATCAGGTTACATTAGAATACGAATCGGCCAACAGTGAATATAGTCGTCTCAGTTCCTTGGCTTCCGCCGCTAGGACGGATTACAACAGTGCCCAGATTCTTTACCAGGAAGGAGCCCTTTCCCGTAGTGAATTTACCAACAAAAAAACTGCCTATGAAACCGTGCTATCTCAGCTGAAGGCTGCACAATTACAACTTCAAATCGCCGAAGACAACCGGGACAAATACCAGATCCGGGTGCCCTGGGATTCTCTTTTGTTGAAAACCTACGTGGAGCCCGGTGACTATGTTCGAATCGGCGATGCTTTAGCAGAAGTAGGTAGTGTTGGGGGGTATCGAATTTTAGCGGAACTGGACGAAAAATATTATCCCATAATGGAACAAGGGCTCCCCGTTTTGATTTCGGTTGGAGAAGAGCATATGGGAGAAACCCGGGGTGAAATCAATACATTCACTCCCCAAATTAACCCCAACACAGGCACTTTTGAAATCAACATACACGTTCCGGATGCGTTTCCTTATCAAGCATCCAATCTCACCGTTAATTTAGAAATCCTTCTGCTGGAAGAGGAAAATGCGTTGGTGATTCCCCAAGGCTATCTTCTTCCGGAAGGGAAAACCACAGGTAACGGAGAAGGCTTCGTTCTTCGTTATGAGAATGGCACTGCTCATAAAACAGCCGTGGAAATTGATTCCGGTTTTGGTTCAAATATACTAATCACCAGAGGCCTTCAAAACGGAGACCTACTTCTTTCTCCGGTTACTGGATTGTCAGATGGCGATCCGGTGAAACGCTATAAGGAAGGTGAATCAGATTGAAGTTCGAATTAAAAATGGCCCTCCGTTTTATGGCCAGTGGTAAAAGTCAGACGATTTTCATTATTGTGGGCATCGCAGTTGGAGTGGCTGTCCAGATATTTTTGGGTTCTCTCACTAATAGTTTGCAAGACAGTCTGGTGGATGAAACCATCGGGAACAGTTCCCATATCACCATTCGAAATATAGAAGATACGGTGAGTTTGGCCATTTCGCAAACCACAGGAGAAGACTTGGTGTTTCGCGGAAACCAGCCCTTATTCCAAAAAAACCTGGACAACTGGGCCTTACTTGTTGAAGAAATTGCCAAAGAAGAATCCGTAACTGCCATCTCTCCCACCCTTCAAGGGACAGCACTTGTAAAAAGCAGTGGCAGAGATCGTTCCGTACAAATAAAAGGGGTGGTTCTGGAAGATGCAGATCGAATTTATGACATATCCTCCCGAATGGTGTTAGGACTGCCAGTCGCCGAAGGAAATACCATCCTGATTGGTGCCACCTTGGCCCAGGATTTAAGTTTGACAGAAGGTGACAGTCTGAATGTATTGCTTCCCAACGGATCTTCTGTGCGGCTTATCATTGGCGGGATTTATGACCTTCAGAACGAGGCAGCCAACGGTTCTCTTCTATTTATGGACTTGCGCCGTGCCCAAAAACTATTTAATACGGGAGACACGGTATCTTCCATAGAGACTCAGATTACGGATCCCTTTGAAGCGGATGTCATCGCTTCCCAATGGAAACAATCCTTAGGTAATGTGAAGGTGGAAGAGTGGATGGAACTCAATCAACAGTTGCTCAGTGCTTTGTCTAGCCAAAGCAGTTCCTCATATACTATCCAGTTTTTCGTCATCTTATCCATAACCTTGGGTATCGCCAGCGTTTTAGCTGTTTCCGTCATCCAAAAATCCAAAGAAATCGGAATATTAAAGGCCATGGGCGCCACAAAAAAAACCGCCAGTCAAATTTTTATTTTACAAGGGTTTTTATTGGGGATGGCAGGATCTATCGCGGGAATTGGACTGGGAATACTTCTATTAACCGGGTTTAACTCGGCGGAAGGTTTGTCTTTTAGCATAACTTATGAGTGGCGTAATATTTTGTTGTTAGCCGTCATCGCCACATCTGCCGGCGCCATTGCTTCTGTAATACCCGCAAGGCGTTCCGCCAATCTCAATCCCATGGAGGCCATCAAAAATGGATAACATATTGTTACAAGGGCAAAATTTAGTTCGAGAATATGGAACCACCATCATCACCCGGGCTCTGGACGATGTGAGTGTGCAACTGCATGACAAGGAATTTGCCAGCATAATCGGTCAGTCCGGAAGTGGGAAAAGTACGTTACTGAATATGTTGGGGGCTTTGGATCGTCCCACACGAGGGTCCTTGTTGTTTCAAAACAAGAATCTATCCCAGATGAACGATTTGGAATTGGCCGAATTCCGAAATCGCAATATCGGTTTTATATTTCAGTTTCATCACCTTCTTCCGGAGTTTTCCGCCTTGGAAAATGTGTTGTTGCCAACCTGGATTGAATCCGGTGTGGCAGATCGAAAAAAGGAAAATCGGGCCAAGGAGTTATTGGCACTGGTTGGGCTGGAAAATCGCATGAAAAACATGGCCAACAATTTGTCCGGAGGTCAGCAGCAGCGAGTATCCATTGCACGAGCCCTAATTAATGACCCGAATCTTGTGTTGGCAGATGAGCCAACTGGAAATTTAGATTCCGATTCTACGGATCAAGTATATGAACTTTTAAGAAATATCAATCGAGACTTGGGGATGTCCTTTCTCATTGTTACCCACGACCGCCATATTGCAGAAAAATCCGACCGGGTCATTGAAATGAAAGACGGTCGGATCGTTAATGATTATAACACCAGCGAAAAATTACCGCAAGAGTTGTGGGAATGCTTGGCACCTCATAACTGCAAGTTGATGGCATCAAGATAGGACAGTAATCGAGGGGCTTTCTTTCCCTTGCTCTTCCGCCGTCTTTTCTTCTTCCATCTTTCTTCTTAGATCCTCTTCCAACAATTCTTTATCTGTGACCCTGTTATAAGCCTGTACTCGAAGAGAGCGAAAGCTCTCTTTTTTCATCACTTTCACCAAGGCATCCGAACGATTCAATTTAGTAATGGCAGACTCTCTCGCACGAACATTGGAATGGGTTAATGCCAAATCTTCTAACACATCTTGATCCTCAATACGTTTCAAAGCCATGTGTTGAATCGGATCTGCTTCTTCCTGCTTTGCAATGGCTGCCAATTTATCCGGGTCTACAATTTTTGACAAAGCAATCATTCGAACATCCAACTCTTTATGCTCCCACAAAATATTCCAAAGTACTTCTTCATCGTGAATTTTTTGTAACGCCACAAAGCAATCGTCCATATGGGTAGACTTCATTACAATTTGTTCCAGACTAACATCATCTTCGATTTGATCCAATGCCGCCTTTCGAATGGCCCACTCCTTGCTGTTGAGAGCAAAATAGACTAATTGTGAGGAGTCTGTAATCCCCGCCATTTCTGCAAGAATCCGATTGTTATCCTCGGAAATCTTCTTTTCCGGGCAGTTTTCTTCCGCTGTAAACATCTCATCACCCCTTGGGTTCTTTTTCACACCCTCTCACTCTTTTCTTCATTTTCTCACGGATTTTCCGCACTGGGCACACTTCTCTCCGTGCATACACAAAGTAGTACCACAACGAAGACAGGTCCAATGATTCACTTCCTTCGTAACGAAACATTCAATCCCATTTTCTTGAATGAAATCTAAATTCCGTATCGGACTGACTCCATATTTCTCATTGTGTTTTTCATCCAATTCTACCAATTTCTTACAGGGATAGTTGACGCAATCGTAACAAAACTCCCAGTGGTTTGTCAATCGTTTTTCGCAAGTCCTGACAACGCATCCGGAACACGGTTTGGCATTCCCTTCGATACCCGTACGGCATCCACCGCATGGATTCTTATCCCTTTGGAAAGCAACGCAAAGACTACAATTCATCCCACAATGAGCAATATGGTCTGCGGTCATGTGAATCATAAAAGAACCTCTCTCCTTTCAGTACCTCATTATTATTGTTTATTATATCACAATTCTGAATATTGTGTAGATTAAAATAAAAAAGAAGAGATTTTTTTGTTTTCTCCTCCAAGTCGTTATAACTTTCACGTTTTTTAACCGATTTTCCCTTGTTTTCTTAGAAAATGCCCGGAAAATCTCTCCAATTCAGCAATTGTATCACCACAAACCCAATCCCCAGTCCCAATCCTACAATTCCCTGCCATTTGTTTTTTTCTTTCGTCTCGTCAAATGTTTTCAACCCCATAGCGCTGAAAATCACCGCAAACACCGGAAGAAGTACCAACAATCCGCCAAAGAATATAGAAATTAGCCCCAGAATGAATCCGGCCACGCAATACGTGTTTCCTTTCAGGCCTTCCTTCTTCCGGGAATTCTCTTGGCTCTTCTTTTCATCCGCATAAGAAGCGATTATTTTTTTCTCTTCCCTATCTTTCAGGGTATGGGAAACAGGACAACCACAATGTGGACAACTTTCCGCCAAATCCGACACATCTTTTCCGCATTCTTTGCAGGGGATCAAACTCATTCTCTGGAATCCTTTCTTTCTAACATATCAATATATTAACATTCCAATTAATAGATGGGGCCTTGTCTTATTTTACCACATACCCTAGCTCTTCGATGGTTTTTTTCATAGTATCTTCCGAAATCTCGTCTTCAAGAAACCCCACGCGTACCGTCGCTTTTTCCAAGCTGACTTCTACCTGCAAAACACCATTTCGTTCCATTAATCCCTCAGTGATAGCGCTGATACAATGTTTACAACTCATACCTTCTACATTAAAAACTACTTCTTTCATATCCGAACCTCTCTTCCTTTTCTCCATCAATATCTGACTTACAAAGCCGGCAAAAAATCTACCCATCCCGTCGAAATCTCTTTAACCGCAAGGCATTGGTCACAACGGATACAGAGCTCAAGGACATGGCCGCTGCGGCGAACATGGGATTTAATAACGGCCCTCCCATTAGATAGAGCAGCCCTGCGGCAATGGGAATCCCTATTACATTATACCCAAACGCCCAGAACAAGTTCTGCTTAATATTTCTTAATGTCTTTCGACTTAATTGAATGGCTGTGACCACATCCATCAAATCGCCTTTCATAAGCACCACATCGGCAGATTCTACAGCGATATCCGTTCCGGACCCGATGGCAATTCCAATGTCCGCCTGCACCAAGGCCGGCGCATCGTTAATACCATCTCCTACCATGGCCAGGTGTGGATGAACTTTCTGAAGCTTCTTCACCTCCTTGGCCTTGTCCTCGGGCATTACCTGAGATATAATCTCCGATATGCCCGCTTCACTTCCGATGGCTTTCGCCGTTTCTGAATGGTCTCCGGTTATCATCAAAAGCCGGAGCCCCATTCGTTGTAGTGTCTGAACTGCCTCCTTGCTAGACTCTTTCAACCGATCCGCACCAGCGATTACCCCCACCAATTGATTCTCCATCCCCACATAGATGGGTGTTTTTCCTTGCTTTGCGTAGATTTCGCCTTGCGCCGCACCCTCCGTCATGGTAATTCCTGCACCCTCCATCATTCTTTCATTTCCCAGGTATATCATATCATTTCCCAACATGCCGGAAACCCCAGCCCCTGGATGTGCCTGAAATTTTTCAATCCCTTCTAAGGAACTTCCTCGTTTGACCGCTTCTTCTAATACTGCTTCCGCCAAAGGATGTTCTGAACCCACCTCCAGAGAAGCGGCCCATTGCAACACTTGATTCTCAGATGCTCCGGCAAGGGGGTAGATATCCGTGATACTAGGTTTTCCTTCCGTAAGAGTTCCTGTTTTATCAAACACGATGACTTCTGTTTTTTGAAGTTTTTCTAATGCTTCCCCATTTTTAAACAAAACACCGTACTCGGCCGCCTTTCCGGTACCCACCATGATGGCCGTAGGCGTGGCCAAACCCAAGGCACATGGACAGGCGATTACTAACACCGCGATAAAGATAGTCAGACTAAACTCTAAAGATTCTCCCGACAAATACCACAATGTTCCCGATATTATTGCAATACCCAGCACTATGGGTACAAAAATACCCGCTACCACATCTGCCATTCTGGCGATGGGGGCTTTCGATCCCTGAGCTTCCTGTACCAGCTTTATAATCTGCGCTAATGCAGTGTCTTTCCCCACCTTGGTGGCCCGGAACCGAAATGTTCCATTCTTATTGATAGTGGCACCAAAAACACTGTCCCCCGTATTTTTCATAACAGGTATGCTTTCCCCTGTTAACATGGACTCATCCACAGAACTGGTGCCAAAAACTAACTCCCCATCTACCGGAACCTTTTCCCCCGGTCGAACCAGAATCTCATCTCCCACCTGGATATCTTCGATTGGTATCTCTCGCACTTCTTCCGCCACATATACGGTAGCTGTCTTCGGGGACAGGTTCATTAGTTTTTTCAATGCTTCCGAAGTTCTTCCTTTGGAACGAGCTTCCAGATACTTTCCCAAAAGAACCAGGGTGATGATTACTCCCGCCGTTTCAAAATAATAGTGGGCTTCATGGCCATAGCCGTTGCCGATGGTGAACAATGTGTACAAACTGTAAACCACAGCTGCCGCTGTGCCCATGGCCACCAGGGAGTCCATATTGGGACTTCTCTGCAATAGGGCCCTCGTTCCCACCCAATAAAACCGATATCCGGCGCCAAGGATTGGTATTGTTAAAAGTAGCTGCAACACACCATAACCAACGGGCTCCGTTCTTGGATCTATAAAGGATGGAATGAAAACCGTATCTTGAAAAAACATGGGCATCATCGCAATATAGAGTAAAGGTATCGCGAACAATCCGGAAATCAAAAATTTCCTCCATAATACTCGAATTTCTTTATCTTTTTTCTGCTGGTCTTCATCTACGGAAGCATCTTCTCGAAATAACTTAGCGCCATACCCCAGTTTCTCAATGCGGACTATAATCTCCTCCGAATCCGTTATTTTCTCATCAAAATCAACACTGGCTACTTCCGTGGCCAGATTTACCGTTGCTTCCTCCACTCCCTCCATTTGGGATACCACTCGTTGAATTCTACTGGAACAAGCGGCACAAGTCATTCCTTCTATTTCAAATTTTTCTTTTTTCATATTTTCTCCCAATGGTCATTCTATGGCCATATTCCAAGCCGGCCAATGGCCTTATAGCTTATTATACACCAAAAAGGCATTTCGAAATCAACCACGAAATGCCGGTAATGCAATCAATCAATATATACATTTTAATATATGACACCCAACAACCTAGCGAAAACGGTAAGTATCATAGCCTTTATAAGAAAGTTTTTCCACTTCTCCTTTTCCTTCCAACTTTTTCAAATACATCTCCGGGTCAGTGGCGTGTCGGCTGGACAGGAAGCCAAGGATTTCGTGTTGGTTCATGGGATGCCGCCTAATAATTGACAAAATGGCTTCCAAATGATCTTCTTTTTCACTGTAAAAACCCGTAGAAACCAGCATATCAATGGATACCCCCTCAAGAATACGGACCGCTTCCTCGATTTTTTTCGGGCTTACTGCTTTGACCCAACTTTCCGCAGGAGGCCTTACTGGTGTATTGATATACAATCGATCGTAACGAATGGTATCCAATAATTTACGATAGGCATATAACGCTTCTGTACTATCATTCATTCCTTCAACCAGCATGGTCTCCAACCACAACTGCCCTTCATAATACTTTGAAAACCTGCGAAGGCCGCCCACAACTCCGGTATAGGGTATGGTTTTATGAGGCCTGTTGATTTTTCGATACATCTCTTCGTCCGTAGCATCTAAAGTAGGTAGCACAATATCTGCCCACATCAGCTCTTTTCTTACATGACTATCCTTCAGGAGAGCCCCGTTGGTAATGACAGCCACCGGCTTTTCCGTTCTATTCTTTAGTTCTATGATTAAATCTCCAAGAGCTCGGTATAAAGTAGGCTCCCCTTCCCCAACTATTGTGATCACGTCATAGTTCACTTGAGCCGATAAAAAGTCGTCTACCTCCCCTAATATCTCATGCAAGGGGAAATATAGTTCTCTCTGATTGGTCATGCGATCCGTTCTACCCAATTGACAGTAAACACAAGAATAGTTGCATGATTTTTTAGGAATGGGGCTTACTCCTAGAGAAAGCCCCATTCTTCTGGAAGGTACTGGTCCATAAACATATTTCATATTTTTTAACGTATGATTTACTCATCTTTCCATTGCGCCAACTGGCTCTCAATCGCTTCTAAACGGCTTTTTAAAAAACCTTTTTCTTGATCCAATATTTCTTTCGTAGATCGAGGATCTACGGGAGCACCTGCCGCACCATAATATCCTCGATAGCCTCTTCCACACCGTAATCCCAGCCCAAGTCCAAAACCACCCACTGCGTTTCGTCCTAAAAACCTACCTCTACCGACTCCACTATACGGGGCATTTACTCCTGTACAACTCCCCATACCTCTTCCGGTCATTGAACCTTGACCAAATGGCCCTGTTCCGTCTCTTCCTGGCATATTTATCACTCCTTTTCAAATCTTCATTACCTACTCTCTTATCATTAACGTCCCACAATTTGGACATTTCGTTTCTGTACAAGGGGTGCCTCTCTGATGTGAGATTTTCGTCTTGCATTTGGGACAAATACAATAACCGCTAGGTCCCCCCTGAGTCGTTCCACCCATTCTGCCGCTACCTTTCCCATCAGGGCCGGTTCCGTCTCTTCTGGGCATATGTTCACTCCCCCTTTCGTTGTTTATGGCATATGTCACCTTCAACTACAGTATACTCCGTTTCTGTCATATGTCAATTATTCCTAAGCCATAAAAAAAAGAGCCCACAGGCTCTTGTGCATAATTGTACTCTCTTCTAGGACGGGATGATTTCATATCCGGCCATTTCGAACACATTCCTTCCTGCTGACAAAGTGCAATCAAAGGAGATTTCGGATTGGATTTTAATCTTTTTTGTGATATAGAAGGTAATTCCTTCTGCACAAAAAATACTATACTCTTCCATATGTTCTACGGGTTCTCCTAGCTGTATATCGATGGTACTTTCCCCACGGAAGCCCCCCAAGGGAGTGTGTGTACCCACAACCAAGGAATCCACATTCTGATCTGCTAAATATTTTTTGAAAGCTTCGGAAAGATGAATATGCATCTCTTTCTCCTTTCATACCTACTTTCAAATTATACCACAATTCTGAAAATTAATATCAAGTTTATTATCTTTTGAGAAAAAAGTAACCCCCTCACACGAGGGGGTTAGAAAGTATTCTAATACTCAATAAATTTGGCACCGGAAACTCCGCAAATGCTACACTTGTCCGTTGGGGAGGTCTCTATATTTCCACAGACCGGACATAGATAATAGTGCTTTTCTTCTACGTCATCCAACCCATCCAACGCCTCTTGATATAGCTTCGCATGTATCTGCTCTGCTTTCATGGCATGCGTAAACACGGTAGCCGCCGCTTTATTTCCATCCTTTTCTGCCTGCTCGATAAAGGGAGGATACATCTCTTGATATTCATATGTTTCCCCCGCGATACCATCCATTAAATTTTCCTTGGTGGATTTGACCTTCCCAGCCACATCGAATTCCTTCAATGCGTGAAGAGTCTCGGCATCGGCTGCAGCTCGAAACAGTTTTGCGGCATTGTATTTTCCTTCCGTCTCTGCTTTTTTGGCATAAGCCAAATATTTACGATTCGCTTGGGACTCTCCCGCAAAAGCTGCCATCAAATTCTCCAACGTCTTGTCACTCATTCTCTATTTCCTCCCTACCTATACTGAACCAACTTTTATTCTTCAGAAAACTCTTCTTTTGGAGCTCCGCAAAGAGGACAAACCCAGTCTTCCGGAACATCTTCCCACTTGGTTCCGGCAGCTACACCATTATCCGGGTCTCCTGCTGCTTCGTCATAGACATAACCACATAGATTGCATACATACTTTTTCATTACGAATCCTCCTTGTTTTTGTTCTTTATTTACTTCCTCCCAGGCATTTTTTGCATATGCCTCGGAGGTAAACGTCAGTTTCTTTGATTGCAAACCCCGCCAAATCATCCGAGCGGAGATTCTCTACCGAAATCTTAAAGTCATAATAGGCGCCACATTGGTCACAATGAAAATGTCCATGGGTAGAGGTAACATGGTCGTATCTCGCTTCATTACCCTCCATATTCAGTACTTTTACTAATCCTGCAGTGGTAAATGCATTGATGGAGTTATATACTGTCGCCTTAGATAAAGTAGGCAACTCCTGCTTTAACTGCACATAAATATCATCTGCTGTAGGATGATTTTGATTCCTCATTAAATACTCTAAAATTTTAATTCGATTATAAGAGGGCTTCACATCATGGTCCATGAGTTGCTCTCGAATTCTATCATAAGAATCTAGCATTTTTTTCCCCTTCCGTCCTATCGTTTATAACCGTTACTATATAATAGTAGGTCTAAATAGACAAAATGTCAATAGTTACTGTATGGAAGGTAACGCTTCCATACTATTTCCATCCTATATTACTGGAAATATACTAAAAATGCACCGTAGCCCATGGATTCCATCTCATCGAAAGGGATAAAACGCAGGGCACCACTGTTCATACAGTATCGAAGGCCACCTTCCTCCGTAGGACCATCTTCGAATAAGTGTCCCAAATGAGAATCACCCACTCTACTTCGGACCTCGATTCGAATCATGCCCAAACTTTGATCCTTCCGGTAGGTTACAACATCCCATTGGATGGGTTTCACAAAGGAAGGCCAACCCGTACCTGAATCGTATTTGTCCTCCGATAGGAATAAGGGCTCCCCTGTTACTACGTCTACGTAAAGACCTTTGTCCTTATTATCCCAGTAATCGTTATCAAAAGCCGGTTCCGTACCTTTTTCTTGTGTAATCAAAAATTGATTTTCCGTTAATATTTTCTTTAACTCCTGGGTGGATGGCTTCGAATAGTCGTTGGTGCTAATCCGGGGTTTTTCTCTGGGGATGTCGGTTAAATTCACATGACAATAGCCGGCAGGGTTTTTCTCCAAATAATCCTGATGGTAGTCCTCTGCCAACACATAGTTCCTTAATGGTTGGACTTCTACTACCAAAGGAGACGGCCATTTCATTTGCTCGATTGATAACATGTTTTCTATCGTAGCTCTATCATCTTCGTTTACATAGTAGATACCTGTTCGATACTGAGTACCTATATCGTTTCCTTGTTGATTCAAGCTCGTCGGATCGATAATTCCAAAATAGTACTCCAACAGCTCCTCTAATGGGATTTTTTCTGGGTCATACACCACATACACTGTCTCCGCATGTCCCGTTTTCCCAATCGAATAGTAATCAGTCTGCTCCGTTTCTCCATTGGCATAGCCAACATCTGTGTAAAGGATGCCCATCATTCGGTCTAGATAGGCCTGTGTGCCCCAAAAGCATCCCCCCGCCAAATATATTTCACCGTACTTACTTTTTTCATAATTTGGTTTGATTTTCATGCTTTGACTCTCCCCCTTCTCCGTTGTTGTATCCCTCTCCAAAATCCAAGATATCCCAAACACTAACAAAATTAGTATGAGTATGATGACAAGGATCCATATGGTTTTCATTTCTTTCATGGCACCCCCTTCATTTCATCGAACCGACCCCTTTGTGCCACCGGTCGGCCATGGTAATATGATTCACCTAGAAATTGGGAGTCTTAACATTCAACACCACAAAAGTGTCCCCTTGGTCCGCACGAAGAGACATCTTCGTGTTCATGGGACACAACACCAAGTCCTGGGCTTCCACTATGGCCAGCTCTTCTCCAATCTGAATGGTGCCTTTCCCTTGAATTACAAAGAAGAAAACCTCCACCGGTACGTCATGGGCCGGTACTTCATCACCGGGATGCATGGTAATCTTTGTTACTCTGGTGTGGGTTTCATTAATAAGGTGAACCGCCGAAACACCTCTCATATTGATTTCTCCAACCATATCTTTTGATTTAATAACTTGCATTGAGAATCTCCTTCCTCATGAACATACATTGATTATATGTACCCTAAAGTAGCTTCATATAATCGCGGAAAGCCGACGGGATGGAATACGCCTGATGAAGCATTTCTAATTCTACCCATTGCCAGTGGTTATATGGTTCTGTCCCAGTAAAAGAAATTCTATCATTTATCACGATTTCATACCCCTTCATCCTCCACTCCAGATGGGTAAAAACATGTTTTGAACCCCCAATCTCACGAAAGTCTTCCCACAAAATACCTCCCCGCTTAAGAAAACTTTGGGCTTGCTCCCAGGAAAGTTGTCCATCCACATTGGGAAACTCCCAAAGACCTGCCAGAAGTCCTGGATTGGGCCGTTTCCGTAGCACCACATGATTTGGATATCGTACCAGAAATACGGTTTTATCTAGAATCTTTCTGGGCTTCTTCACGGTCTTCACCGGGATGGAATCGGTCTTCCCCCTGCTATATGCCTCGCAATGTTTTCTGACAGGGCATCGGTCACATAAAGGAGCCCCGTTGGGAATGCAAATGGTCGCCCCCAAATCCATCATCGCCTGATTAAAGTCTCCCGGCCTTTCCCGATGCAAGAGGTTTTCTGCCAACTGGGTTAAGGCTCGTTTAGAATGAACACCATTGATTTCTTCTTCCCACAAGTATAGCCTGGCCAAAACACGATAGAGATTGCCATCCATTGAAACCACCGGTTTTTGAAAGGCCATGGAGGCGATGGCTGATGAGACATAGGGGCCAACTCCGGGAATCTTCATCAACTCTTCTCTCTCTTCCGGCATTTTGCCTTGGTAGTTTTTCACCACTATCTCGGCGCCCTTTTTTAGGTTTCGTGCCCGGGCATAATAGCCCAAGCCTTGCCAAAGCTTCAGCAGCTGATCCTCTTCTCCTAGGGCCAAATCAAACACATCCGGAAAAGCCTTCATAAATCGATTATAGTAGGGAATCACCGTTTCTACCCGTGTCTGCTGAAGCATCATCTCGGATACCCATATGCCATAAGGAGACGATTCTCTTCGCCAAGGAAGATCTCTCGCCTCCTTTTCATACCAATTCATTAAGTCTTCTTGAAACTGCTTTACGTGCAATTTGATTCTACCTCTCTCTTTACCCAACGAAACATATTATTAGTAGCTGCAAAACGCATTGTTCTCTTCGGGGTAATCAATCTGCAGTGTCACGTGGTCAATGTCATAGACCTCCATTCTCTGAATAGCCTCTTCCTTGATGTGAATCACCTGCTCTCTTGAAACATTTTCATCTACCACTAGATGTGTGCTTAAAAGGTTACGACTTCCTTCCAAAGACCAAATATGTGTGTGGTAAGCTCGTACCACACCCTCAATATCTGCCAGTTCATTTTCCAAATCCGCCACCGATAGGTGTGTGGGGACACCTTGCAAAAGAACACGGAAAATTTTTTTCAAATTCTTCCCAACGTTAAACAAAACATAAAATGTAATCGCCAATGAGAGGATTGGGTCCAGTATGGGGAGATCGTAAAAAAGAAGCACAATGCTGACTACCAATACGGCAACCCAGCCTAGAACATCCTCTAATAAATGCCAAGCCGCCATTTTTTCGTTGAAGGAATGACTTTTGCGCAAACGTAATACCGCCACTCCATTTACAACAATTCCTAAAATAGCAAATCCTAGCATCCCTTCCGGATGAACCGGTTGTGGCTCTAAGATTCGAGGGATAGCATTCATCAATATTATTACTGCACCCACAATTAATACCATGCTGGTAAGTAGTGCTCCCAGCAAAGAAAAACGTCCGTAGCCATAAGAAAACTTATGATCCGGGGCCTTTTTAGAAACCTTCTCCAGATACCAGGCAACACCCAAGGAGAGGGAGTCTCCCAAGTCATGAAGGGCATCTGACATAATAGCTATGCTATTGGTAAGAATTCCTCCTACCAATTCTATGACCGTAAATGTTGCATTCAAAAAGAAGGCAACGCGTAGGTTGTTGCCTCCCATATGATGGTGTTCATGATGGTGATTATGGGAGTGGTTTTCCCGATTTGCTGGGTCTTCCATGACACAAATTACCTTTCTTCGCTTTGGTGAACCTTTTCTATTTTTCTTCGACGGAATCCCATCCCTACTGCCTCTTCCACTAGATTTTCATACTGGGAAGAATCCATCTGCGGTGTTCTACTGAGAATCCAAAAATATTTTTTACTTTTGCCGGTTACCACGGCATATTGATAGTATTCCCGATCCAATATTACTATATTATACTCACTTTTAAACGGGAAGAAGAAACGTACAAGAAGTCTACCGGTGCACTCTGGGTCCGGTACCCATGCTGTTGCTTTCGCCTTTTTAAAAACACCATTTTTCACACCACTGTTAATAACTCGTATTTTTCCATTTCTCTTTTTCTTATATGTGGCGGTGACCTGCTCCAGCCCTTTCTCAAAGGAATGAGGATATCGGGCAATTTCAAACCAGGTACCGGAATATTTCTCTAAATCCACATTGCAGATAGGCTGCAGTGTTCTTTTCGCATCCTTATTGAATAATCCCATATTATAACCTTTCCCTTTCATTATCTTTGTATGTGAGTTATCGTCATCTACTTATTGGAATTTAAATAAGCGGGAATACTCTTCAAAAAGAAATCCACAAAGGTTTCTACCATCTCATCGCGTTCTTCCGGCAGTACGTCTAAGGATTGTTGGATGGCCATGCCGTCCAAAGCCGCGATTAAAATACTAGCAACTGCTCGACCCTTGTCCGAATCATATATCGTTAATTGTAAAATGAAATTCCACACCCAACAAATCAGTTCACTATGAATAGCGGACAAAGTAGGTAGCCCATTAGGCATGGATTTTCGTACTTCAAATATTTTTCAAAAGACTGGTCAAGAATAA
>Ga0334900_1000529_pt1 | contig 54651 bp, 53 predicted proteins | sample GraSluR3_MG_2_FD_207231 | JGI IMG/M metagenome (GOLD analysis project Ga0334900, IMG submission 207231) | Sludge microbial communities from methane-producing bioreactor in Wageningen University, Netherlands - Granular Sludge_31_08-R3 | ecosystem: Engineered > Bioreactor > Anaerobic >... | reverse complement strand
CCAAAAAATAAGCTTTTATATATCATAAATTTTTCGGTTAAATCTAGATATTGACTACGAATATATCGTCATCCATTTTTCACGCTTATTTCGGGTATTCTGAAAAGGAGGCTGAATAGTTACTTTCGGTTATATGCTCATCCCCGCAGCAGAGCTGCGGGGTATTCGATAAAAATAAAGATTGTTGACGGGCTCGGCTCCTCCCGCCGGGCCTTCATCTCTAAAGGGCAATCGCTTTTAATTATAGCCGACAAATAACCGACCGTGGATAATCTGACAGATGCTTTCCTGAAACTGGATAGAAAGGAGCTCGCCCTCCTCAAGGCGATCGAGAGGGGGATGCGCCACTCGGAGTGGGTCCCGGTGGAGGATGTGATGGCTATAGCCCGCCTATCTCCCAAGGGGGCGAGCACGGGCCTCTCGAAGCTCGTCTCAAAGAAGCTCGTCTTCAAGACGACGGAGCCCTATGAAGGCTACCAGATAGGATTTGCCGCCTACGACCTCATCGCCCTCTCCGACCTCGTCGACCGGGACGTGGTAGTCTCCCTCGGCGACCTCCTCGGCGTCGGGAAGGAGTCGGTCGTCTTCGAGGCCCTGGGACCGACCCCGTCCGCCGCCGCGGGATCGGAAGGGTCCGGATCCTCGGCTGATGGAGGAGGGGCGAAAGGATCATCCTTCCCCCTGGCGGTGAAGTTCCACAGGCAGGGGAGGACGAGCTTCAAACACGTCCGGAGGGTGAGGGGCCACCTCACCGATCTTCCCCGTTGCGCCTGGATCTTCGCCGCCCGCCTGGGTGCGGCGAGGGAGTTTCAGATCCTGAAAAAGCTATACCCCGAGGTCTCCGTCCCACAACCGGTCGCCCTCAGCCACCACGCCGTGGTGATGGAGCATACCGGCGGCACGGAGCTGTACAAGGTCGACCTCGAAAACCCCGAAGAATGCCTGGAGATCGTCCTCGAAGAGGTGACTTCTGCCTGGAAGAAGGGGATCGTCCACGCCGACCTCAGCGCTTACAACGTCCTCGTACGGGAGGATGGGGAGGTGGTCATCATCGACTGGCCCCAGGCGGTCTCTGGGACTCACCCCGAGTCGATGGAGCTCCTCGAAAGGGATCTGAAGAACGTCATCGACCACTTCGGCCGGAAGTATCGGCTCGATTTTGATCAGGATGTGGCCCTCGCCTCCGTTCTCGGTGAGGATGTGAAGGGGGAGAAGGCAGAGAAAGGGGAGAAGGGAAAGATTGGACTCGAAGGGGAGCGGGCGAGGGGACCGTCATGAGGTGATCCCATCCCTGGATCGATATATGGTGTGGATATAGCCAGCGGCTCGCCCAGGAGCAAGCGAGCTCCCAGCTACGCCCTCTTCATCCTCTCGGGGGACGGCGAAGAGCGCCACCCGATGGTCACAAGACAGAAGCTTGTGAGGATGATCAGGCAGGGCGCCCCAGATATGGTGGCGGTGGACAACGTCCACGAGCTCGCCGCCGACAGAGGAGATCTGGTCAGGCTCTTGAGGCAGTTGCCCCCGGCGACGAAGCTCGTCCAGGTGACGGGAGGAGAGAGGCCCCAATCCCTGGTTCGGATCGCCCGGAGTCACGGGATCGCCTTCGATCGGCTCGATCCCATGGACGAGGCCGAGACCTGCGCCCGCCTCGCCTCAAAGGGGGTCGGAAGCGTCGTCTCCGCCTTCGAGGAGAAGACCTGGATCAAGGTCAGCCGCAGGAGGTCTCCGGGGCGGGGTGGGTGGTCCCAAAAGAGGTACACGAGGAAGATCCACGGATCGGTGAAGGCCCTCTCCCGGGAGGTGGAGGAGAGGCTCCGGGAGGAGGGGCACCGGTTCGCCGTCCGGTCCGTAGAGGGGATCGGCGGCTACATAAGAAGCGAGTTCGTGGTCGAGGCGGAGAGGAGCGAGGTCCACATCCCCTCGGGATATCGGGGAGACGCCCAGATCAGGGTGGAGGGAGTGGAGCGGGACCGGCTCAACTTCGAGCCCCTCCGCCGGAAGAGGGGCTACATCATCGCTGGGATCGATCCCGGCACCACCACCGGGATCGCGGCCCTCAACCTGAATGGAGAGCTTGTAGACCTCGCCAGCGCGAGGGCCATATCAGCCCCGGACGTAATAGAGTGGCTTTCTGATCGGGGCAAGCCCCTGGTGGTGGCAACCGACGTCTTCCCGACTCCGGGGGCCGTCGAGAAGGTGAAGAGGTCCTTCTCCGCCGTCCTCTACTCTCCGGGTGGTGAGATCCCCTCCGAGGAGAAGATCGCCCTCGCCCGGGGGTACGGCTACAGGAACGATCACGAACGCGACGCCCTCGCCGCGGCCGCCAGCGCCTTCAAGAAGTACAGAAACAAGTTCCAGCAGGTTGAAAAGAAGTGCCCGCCGGAGATCGATCCCGAGGAGGTGAAGGCTCTGGTGGTTCGGGGCCTATCGATAGATCAGGCGATATCCGGCATGACGACTCCGCCGGAGGGGGAGCCTCCGGCCGCAAAGGAGACGGAGCTTCCAGTCGGCTCTGACGCCTCGGCTCAGATGGCGGAGAAGAGGCGGCAGGCTGACCAGATCCGGCGGCTGAAGGGGTTTGTGGAGGAGCTACAGGCTCAGCTGGCGAAGGAGGAGGAGACGCGCCGCCGCCTGGAATCTAAGATCGAGAGGCTGAAGGATAAGAACCGCCGGGAGATCAAAAGGGACCAGGAGATCAGGATAAGAGAGAAGGAGATCGATAGGCTCCGAGGCCTCCTCCGACAGGAGAGGAAGGTCAACAGAAGGCTGAAGTCGAGGCTCAAAAGGGAGAGGAGGGCAGAAGAGCTGGAGGAGGGGGCTGTGGGAAGGGCCGTCAAGGAGGTCACCTCCTTCTCCCGGGACTCCCTCATCGAGGCGGCGGACCGGCTTGGCATCGTTAAGGGGGACGTCGTCCTCCTCCAGGACGCCAGCGGCGGCGGCCCCTCTGCCGCAGACCTCCTCATAGAGATGGAGGTGGAGGCGGTGATCGCCGGGACGGATATGGACCCCAAGGTGGAGGGGCACCTGATGGACGGCGGGATCCCCGTCCTCTCCATTCGGGAGGTGCCGGTGAAGAGGGTGACGGGGGTCGCCATCTTCGACCCCAGGGATCTGGAGGAGGCGAAGGGAGGATGGGGAGAGCGGAGGCGTGAGAGGGCGGCGAGAAGGAAGGCCGAATGGCTTGAGGGGATGATCCAGGAGTACAGGGCGGAGCGGAGAAAGGACGAGCGTCAGAGGCGAAAGAAGATAGAGGGCTGAAGTGCGCACCTTCCCCTGGTACCCTATCCCATCCTGAGCGAGGGGAGCGTTTTTAAAGTAAATCCTCCCTCACTGCCTTCCAATCATGCTCGCCGACGATATACTGAGGTTGAAGGAGGAGAAGAACGCCGTCATCCTCGCCCACAACTACCAGCCCGGCGATGTCCAGGACGTCGCCGACCTTCGGGGCGACTCTCTGGAGCTCTCCCGGGCCGCCGCCAGGGAAGAGGCGGATCTGATCGTATTCTGCGGCGTCGACTTCATGGCGGAGACCGCGGCGATCCTATCCCCAGAGAAAAGGGTGATACTCTCCGGGGCCGGTGCCTGCTGCCCCATGGCTCACATGATCACGGGCCGAGAGCTCCGGGGGTTCAAGGCCGAGCATCCCACCGCCGCCGTCGTCTGCTACGTCAACTCCTCCGCCGAGGTCAAGGCCGAAAGCGACATCTGCTGCACTTCCGCCAACGGGATCGAGGTCGTAGCCTCCCTCTCTGAGGAGACGGTCCTCTTCGTCCCCGACAGAAACCTCGGAAGGTACGTCGCCCGGTTCACAGATAAGAAGATCATCCCCTGGGACGGCTACTGCTACGTCCACGACCGGTACACCACAGACGACGTCCTGCGGGCGAAAACCCTCCACCCCGAGGCTGAGGTCCTCGTCCACCCGGAGTGCAGGCCCGAGGTGATCGACCTCGCCGACGGCGTCTACAGCACCTCCGGGATGGCGAGGCGCGCTCTGGAGAGCCCCGCCCGAGAGTTCATCATCGGGACCGAGGTGGGGATGAACTATCGGCTGAAGAAGGATAACCCGGGAAAGGAGTTTTACCCCCTCAGCGAAGGAGCGATCTGCGTCGACATGAAGAAGACGACCCTGGAGAAGGTCCTCTCGGCTCTGGTGACCCTCGAGCCGAGGGTGGTGGTCCCCGAAAAGATCGCGGATCGCGCGCGAGGCGCCATCGAGAGGATGCTGGAGGTATAGTGGATATGGCCTCTTTGAGAAGATCGGCGTCACCTGCCCTCCGGCATGCCCCCTCTCTTTTGCGGCGGGGTTTGACCGAAGAGTATCTTATCATGGAGAGCATCACCCCGTCCCGGTGATTTCCATCAGCCGATATATCAACGCCCATCAGCTCCGGCATCCTCTGATCGCGGCGAGCGTTCTCATGCTATTGGCGGCCGTATATAGCGATGCGAACAGGTTGGCGATAGAGCCCCTGGTAGAGATCGCAGCGATGATCCTCATCATCACCACCGCCGCTGTCTGGCGGAAGTGAGTTCAAGGCTCCCGGCAGAATTCATTTATCGTTTCACTCGACGTTTCGATCCCGACGCTCTCTATTCTCAGAGGAGCCCCGCAGACCTCTCCTCTATTTCGCTCTCTCTCCATCTCTCCATCCCTCCATCTCGTAATGGGCCCGGCTTCCTCCCCGATCCCGCCACACCTCCAGGAGGCGGGCAAGATCTCCGGCGATCCCCGCCGCCTCTCTTATCCTTTCAGGGGCGGCGGCGCCCCCGGGACGGCCTTCCTCCTCCAGCTGGCGGGCGAGATCGCAAAAGAAGCGCGAGAGCCTCCCCGAGGTGAGGGCCTCGACGAGGCCGATGGAATCGAGGACCCCCTCTGCCGCCACCTCGCCCGTCGCCGACCAGCGGCCCCGGGACCCCAGGGCGTCCCCCGCGGGGCCGCCGTAGGTGAGGGTCAGGTGCCACGATACCTCCCCCCAGGGGTCCCGATCGACCCTGAAGGGGACGGGGTCTTCGTGATCGATCCTCTTGCACTCCATCCCGGCGGGTCCGGCGCGCAAGACCTCCAAGAGGAGGGCTTCTCCGATCCTGTCGGCCTTCTCTTTCACGTCCTCATCAAGGGCGAGGATCGCCCCGAAGTATGGGGGTGGCGGTCTTCTCCGATCCGTCGATCTCGTCTTTTCCGTCTCTTCCACCTCCGGCAGATCCTAGTTGCGTCGTCTTGGTCCGGCCGGCGAAGATAAAGGGATGTCGGAGGGATCTTTTAAGGTCCGGGCCACCGCAAAGCCTATTATCGTCGAGAATATCTCGGGCCATCTATGGCAAATCTCAACGTGGCGATCCTCGGCCCCCAGGAGTACGCAAAAGAGGTGGGCAAAAAGGGCACATCCACCGACATCACCTTCTACAACCTCAAGAGGGGCGAGAGCACCGTCACCATCGTCGAGCCGACCCGGTATCCGGAGAGGCTCGCACCCCTATTCTTCGCGGCGTCCCTCGCGAGGAAGGCGGTCGTCGTCGTCGACGAGATCAACGCCGCCTTCGGCGAGTCGGTCATCATGCTCCAGGCCCTCGGGATAAGAGAGGGGTACATGATCCTGCGAAACTACATCGACCAGGACCGTATAGCGCCCATCGTCAGAGGGACCGTCCTGGAGAGGTATGAGGAGATCGACGACGACCCCATAGGGCTCCGGGAGCGGCTCCTCGACGAGGCGGACCGGATAGCCGACGAGCCTCCATCCCCGGAGGAGAAGGGGGGCGCGATCCCCATCGACCACTTCTTCAACGTTCGGGGGATAGGGACGGTCATCCTGGGGACCGTCGCCGGAGGGGTCGTAAGAAAACACGAGACCATGAAGGTCCTCCCCGGGGAGAAGACCGCCCTCGTCAGGTCGATCCAGAAGCACGACGACGACTTCGACTGGGCCCGGGCCGGCGACCGGGCCGGGATCGCCCTCAAGAACATAGAGGCCGAGGAGCTGGACCGAGGCGACGTCCTCTCAAGCGACGGATCCCTCAAATCGGATTCAAGGCTATCGGCCAAGGCCGAGCTGATCCGCTACTGGCCCGCGCCCCTCAAGGAGGGGATGGTCCTTCATATCGGCCACTGGATGCAGTTTCTCCCGGCGAGGGTCGCCTCCGTCGAGGCCGGCGACGACTGGAGGAGGCCGCTCCTCGGCCTTGAGCTGGAGAAGCCCCTCGTCTACCGGCCCGGCGATCGGGCCGTCATCTGCCAGCTGGAGGGGAGCAAGCTGCGGATCGCCGGGACCCTGAACCTCCCCTGAGACCTCTCTCACCTTTTTGCCTCTTTTCGATCTAGCGAGGCCCTTAGGCTCGCCTCACTCCACCAGGACGGCGGTCCCGGAGGCCGAGACCATCAGCATCCCGCCGTTCTGCCCCAGGGTCTCGTAGTCGAGGTCGACGCTGAGGACGGCGTTGGCCCCGAGCCTCTTTGCCTCCTCCTCCATCTCGAAGAGGGCGATCTCCTTTGCCCGCCGCAGCTCCTTCTCGTAGGCCCCCGATCTTCCGCCGACGATGTCCCTGATCCCGGCGAAGATGTCCTTGAATATGTTGGCGCCGAGGATCGCCTCGCCGCTGACTATTCCGAAGTACTTTACTACGCGTTTGCCCTCAACGGTGGGTGTCGTCGATATCAACAAAGGTTCTCACTTCCGTTCCGTCATTTGATTCCCCTGGACTATGAGCTGATAGAAAAATGTATTCTGGGGTAGGGGGATCCGCGATGGTCCGCCCCGGCTAGTTCTGCCGTATCCCCTCCTGCCAGCGCAGCAGCTTCTCCTGGACGACGTAGCGGAAGGTCCGGTCGATGAGGAGGCCCAGTAGGCCCAGGACGATCATGTAGAGGAATACCATCTCCATCATGTGGAGGGAGTAGTATTCCCAGAGCCGGTACCCCAGGCCGCTTCGCGTTGACGCTCCGAACATCTCGGCGGCGACGATGCACATCCATGCGATCCCCATGGCGATCCTGATGCCGGCTGCTATCGAAGGCAGCGCCGAGGGGAAGGCTACGTACCTGAGGAGGTCGCGGTTCCTGGTGGCGCCCAGGACCATCGCCGACTCGACGTAGACCCGGGGGACGGACCGAAAACCGACGTAAGAGTTGATCAGGATCGGGAAGACCGCCCCTACGAAGACGATGAACCCCGCCGCCTGGGGGGTGAGGCCGAACCAGATGATGGCGAAGGGGATCCAGGCGAGGGGCGGGATCGGCCTTATCAGCTCCACTATCGGGTCAAAGATCCTGTCCGCGATCCTCGACCATCCCATCGCCATCCCTATGGGGAGGGCTAAAAGGAGCCCCGCCGTCATGCCTATGGCGAAGTGGATGAGGCTCACCGGAAGGTCCACCCAGAGGATCGTCTCCCACTGGCGGAGGAGGGCTTCGGCGACCTGGAGGAAGCTCGGAAGCTTCAGGGGGTTTGCTATGGCCAGGGCCAGAAGCTGCCAGACGACGACCAGACACGCTACCGATAGCGCCTCGACGGCGTGGTCTGCCACCTTCTCTCTCGCTCTATCGATCAGTGCCATCTCCGATCCTCTCCACCTATTCTCCGTCTCCCTTCCCTCTACTCGTCTTCCTTCCCTCTTCTCGTCTCAGCTCTTCATCTCAGCTCTTCACCCTGTCGTAAAACGATGTATCGAAGAGGTCCTCCTCGGTCAGGAGCTTACTTCCGGTGTAGCCCAGCTCGTAGTTGACCCTGGCGAACTCGGCCACAGACGGGATGATGACGTGAGGATCGCTGATCCAGGCGCCGTCCCAGTTCTCGATGGAGTGGCTGACCACCTCCAGGTTCTGATTCGTCTTGGCAGAGTAGATCTCCGCCGCCCTCTCTGGGTTCTCGTTGATGTACTCGGTGGCCTTGATGTGGGTCTTGATGATCTGCTCCACCAGCTCAGGCTCCTCTCTCATCAACTTGCCGCTGACGACGAGGCAGCAGCAGGCGTGGTTCGGCCACATCTCGCCGGAGGCGACGACGGTCCTGCCGTTGCCGCCGAGCTCGATGATCGACGGCGCTGGGTGGGGGAGGAAGACGGCGTCGAGGCGCTTTGCTGAGATGGCTGTCGTCGCGTCACCGGGACCCATCGACTTTATGTCGATCTCTGCGGGGTTTATGCCGTTATCCTGGAGCCACTTCTTGAAGACGATGTCCTGGATAGATCCCGGAGGAAACGTCCCGACGGCGAGCCCCACCAGGGACTTTGGCCCCTCGTAGCCCACCTCAGGACGGACCACCAGGTCGGAGCCGTTCATCTGGACCGCCGCCACGATCTTGGCGTCGAGCCCCTGGGCTATGGCGCTGATGGGCGGAGCTGCTCCGACGTAGGCTATGTCCAGGTTTCCGCCGAGCATCGCCTGCATCTCTGGAGGTCCCGAGGGGAACTCGAAGTCTTCCACCTTCACGATCCCGAAGGGCGCAAGGTCCGCGAGCCACCAGCCCTCCTCCATCGCCACCATCTCTGCGACCTGATGGGTGCTGGGCTGGTATCCGATCCGCAGGGTCGTTATCTTCTTATCCTCATCGGTGCCGAGGCAGCCTAGGGCTATCACCGCCACAAGACCGACCGTCAGGGCTGCGATAAGAAAATCTCTCCTCAAATATCATCACCTGCCTGAGAAGGGAGGCGGTCGATATAAAGCATTTTCCGGCCGGGACGATATAAAATCCCAAAAGTACTAATATTCAAAAGATATTCTACAATAAGATGACATATGCCGAGAGATTGATGAGGGCGGCCTTCATCTCCGATGAGAAGCTCCGCGAATCCCTGAAGGAGGTCCTATCGGAGCTGGGGATGAGCGCCAGGGAGTTCAGCAAGGTCTCAGCCTTGCCCCAGTCCACCCTTTACAAGATCATGTCCGGCCATCGGGAGCCGAATATAACGACCCTCCGGCAGATCGTCAGGACCATAAAGGATATAGAGGGGGGCGAGACGGGGTTCATCGCCGTCATCGCCGCAAGGCCGGTCCTCGACGAGATCAAGGAGAAGAGGATGAAGATCGGCGACAGGCTCCTGGTACTGCGGGAGTACTCGGCGACGAACATCGAGGAGGCGATCGTCGCCGCCGTCCGGGCCGAGAAGGACGGGGCAGCGGCCCTCGTCTGCGCTCCCATCGTCAGCCCGACGGTGGAGAAGCTCCTATCGATACCCGTCGCCACCATAATCCCCAGGGAGAGCCTCGTCCGGGCGATCGAGGTGGCGGCGAGGAAGATCGAGTGAGGGCCTTGCGATCGAGGATGAAGCGGATAGGGGAGAAGAGCCGCAAGATCCGGAAAGACTTTTATCATTGGGGTGAATAACAAAACCCTACTGAAGGGTATAAGTGGGGTTTGTTTATGAGAACGGTCGTCATATTATCAATTCTGGCGCTTCTCGCCGGAGCAACAGCTGCGTCTGGTGCAGAGCCCATGAGCGTCGGCGGAGATTTCGGAATGGCTTGGCTTGAGAACCTGCCATACCAGCCCACCACAACTGATGACGGTAGCGGCCTTTGGAGCTGGGGAGGCGTCCCCTCCGGGATGAAGGTTGTCAACGGGACGTTACAGCCAGTGGAGAATAACACCGACGAAGTTGACCTGGCGGGGATCGCCTGGCTCGGGTCGGAGCCCCTGGGGCAGCCGATGAGCGTTAACGGGAGCAGTGTTCCCGTGGAAATGGCGAAGGTCAATTATCTGTCCAGCTTCTATTCGGATGATCCCTGGATCCTCGCCCAGCATTACGAGAGGCCGATCAGAACTCCATCAAATCATTGGTTATTGAGTATCATCGCCTCGCTGATCCCTCAGCCTCTCTGAAGGTGTCGTTTCTATGTCGCGCAGGATCGATCTGGAGGCTCTCCTCTCTATGCTCAAGGAGGTCCACCCCGACCTTTCGCCCATCTCTGCGAGGGAAGTGGTCGTCGCCGACTGGGTGAGGCTGAAGTGCAGGTACGGGTGCAAGGCGTACGGAAAGCACCTGGGGTGTCCCCCCTACTCGCCTACGCCGGAGGAGACCCGAAGAGTGCTGGAGGAGTACAGAGTCGGGATCATCGCGAGGTTCGAGGCCTCACCAGACCCCGAGGTCGCGCCCCAACACCTCCACCACCACCTCTGGGAGTCGATCAACAGGGTTCACGAGACGATATTCCAGCTGGAGAGGAGGGCTTTCCTCGCCGGCTACTATAAGGCCTTCGCGTTCAACGCCCTCCCATGCACCTTCTGCGCCACCTGCATCCCCGAGGAGAAGGAGATGGTCGACACCCTCGACGCCCGGAACTGCAGGCACAAGGAGAAGGTGAGGCCCTCGATGGAGGCCTGCGGCATAGACGTCTTCAAGACCCTCGAAGTGGCGGGGCGTGACCTCCGCGTCCTAGACTCCTATTCGGAAGGTTTCGCCCTATTCGGCCTCGTCTTGCTGGATTGAGAGGGCGTCGAGGCGGCTGGTGGGGTCGATGAGACCTTTTGGCTTTCCGGTCCCAAACCAGTTTCCGCCCCGGTACTGATCCGAAGGCTCGGGGCGGGAACGATAGATCTCCAGGTGGAGCATGGAGATCTGCCCTTCATCCTTCAGCCTCCTGATGTAGGAAGGGGATCCATCGTCTATCTTCTCGGGGTCGAGGACCGATCCTACTCTGCCCAACTTCTGGCCGGATCTGATCCGGTCGCCCGCTCTGACCTCCACCTCCCCCAGCTCTGCGAACTTGACGAATTGGCCGCCGTCCTCTTCGACGATGACGTAGAAGGTCTCGTTCCAGTATGGTACCACATCTGCCTCCGTGAAGGTTCCCACCTCCGAGACGAGGCCGTCGTCTATGGAGACGACCTCCGATCCGAAGGTTGCGCGGATATCGACGCCACAGTGACGCCGATCTTTTCGGTCCTCCCAGAAGGAGCCGGGAGGGCCGTGGGCGGGGACCCTCCTCTCTCCGACGGAGGGTAGGGGCCAAACCCCCTTCCTCTTCCCCGGGGTGCGAGGCCTCCTCTTCAAAGATGCTCCCTCAGCTCAGATATCGATTCGAGGATGAGGTCCGGGATGACGTTGGAGTACTCCACCAGATCCTCCCTGTACTTTCCCGTCTTTACCAGGATCCCCTTCATCTCAGCGTTCTGAGCCCCCCCAACGTCGGTGTTTATGTCGTCTCCGATCATCGCCGTCTCCTCGGGCAAGGCCCGAAGATCGGCGAGGGCCATCTCGAAGAAGTCGGGGGAGGGCTTTCCCACCACCTCGGCCACGGTCCCGGTGGCGTACTCGAGGGCTGCAACGAAGGGGCCTGCTGAGAGGCAGAGGCCGTCGGCCCCCATCCAGTACCTGTCCTTCTCCAGGGCGACGATCTCCGCCCCGTCCATCACCAGCCGGAAGGCCCTGTTCAGCCGGTCGAAGGTGAAGTCGGTCTCGGCGTCCCCCACCACCACGAAGTCCGCCTCATCCTCGGCGACGGGAACGCCCGCCTCCTCGAAGTCCTTTCGGACGTCCGGCCTTGTGAGGAGGAAGCACCTGTTATCCCTCTCGGACCGGATCCTCTCGACGGCGGCGATGGCCGGGGTGAATATCCGCTCTTCTGGTATTGAAAACCCCATATCGTCGAGGAACTTTGCGAGGCTCTTCCTGCACTTCGACGTGGTGTTGGAGACGAACCGATACCGGTATCCCATCTCCTCCAGCATGGCCACCGTCTCCCTCGCCCCCTCTATCGGAGTCCTGTCCACGTAGAGGACCCCGTCGAGGTCGATGAGAAAGGCTTTTGAGTCCATCGTTTCATCCCCTCCTTGGCGATTGAGGAGTTACGATCTCTTCGGTTTTAAATTTACCCGATGGTTTCATCGTCGACGAAAATTCTCGAACACGCGGCAGCCCCAGCGATCGTCCAGGGCTGGACCAGAAGATTGCGTCTGGAGTATGATGGAGGGACGTACTGATTATCGCCATTAAAAGAGGCGACTAGAATGACGGAGATGGAACGGACGGTCGGCGCCATCCGCCGAAATGCCGGATCCAAGGACGGATCAGCGGTTCGAGCTGATGGAAGGATGGAAGGTCGATGGAAGGTCGATGACGAGGGGACCGGAGGGATTCAGGTCATGGACATCAGCTCGATGCGCATCCTGTCAGAATCTTCGGCCTCGGAGTCCGTCTCCTTCTTATCGACCTGATCCTGATCTTCCGGGATGTAGGATAGGTATAGCTTTCGCCTCTTGCCCTGGGTCAGCTTGACGTGAGACGGGTCCTTCTCTGCGGCGCGCTTCATCACGGTTATCACCGTCGTCTTGTTCAGCCCCATCATGTCAACCAGCTCGTTTGTGGTATATCTTCCGGGCCTCTCCTTCAAGAGATCGATCAGGGCGGAGGTGTGGTTCTCCATGGCGTTGCCCTCTCCAACCTTCTGGATCCTGGTGGCGGACGATCTCGTCTGTCTGGCCTTCATCTGGCTTTTGAGATCTGCAACGTCCTTTGAGAGGTGGTCTACCTGGTCGATGAGCCTTCCAAGAAGATCGACGTCTTGCTGCTTCATGCTCAGCATGTTGGATATATTTTCAACGGCCATGATGAGACCGATCATAGCCTGGTTCTCTTCGAGTTCCCGCTCACTCTCGGAAACCTTCATTTTATAAATTTCCAAAAGATCTTCAAACATTAGCTCCGTGCTCCTTATTTCAATCTCAGCAGCCCATCTGATATCTCATCCCCCTATGTTGAGGTATCTAAAAGGCTGCTACGTATCGTGATATGGATCCGTGTATAAATAGTTTATCTTAAAAATTGATCCAGTAAGGCGCGTCTCCTGGGCATCGGACGGCAATTTCATCAATAATTGAGATCATCGCCGGTGGACGACCACAAATTGGCTTTTGCAGATTTACGATCGGAGATCTTTTCGATGGTCCAGGATCCGGCCCCTCACCAGATCCGGAAGCTCCCTTATGTCGTATATGACCTCGTCCGCCGCCTCCAATAGCTCCTTAGGTGGTCGGCTATCCTGCTGGACCGTCAGGACCCCCAGGTCTGCGGCCTTCAGAGCGTACCGGTCGTTGAGGCCGTCTCCCACCATGACTACCATGCCGTAATCTCTCTTGAGGTCGGTTACGATCTCCTCCTTCCGTCGTGGCCGTGAGGCCGGATATATCCGCTCCTCGCTTATGCCCCCCCATCCGGTGAGGCTTGAGAGGCTCCGTCTGCTGTCTCCGGAGGCGACGTAGATATCGGCGCCCATCTCCTCCATCTCCTCCAGGACCGCCTCCACCTCGGGAAAGGGCCTCCCTCCTGTGCTGACGGAGTGGCTCACCCCACCCGCCTCCACATCGACGATCAGCCCCGAGGTGTAGTAGAACCCCGGACAGCGGGCAGAGACCGCCGCCAGCGTCTCCTGGAGGCTCGCCACCTCCACCTCGGAGTTGAGCAAGAGGCTGCGCGCCTCATCATCAGAGACCGGGGTGCTGGAGCAGCTTATGGTGACGTTCCTCACCCTCCCCCGGAAGAATTCGGCGAGGGTCGTCTCTGCCGGGGTCTTCATCACCTCCTCCGGATCGAGGTGAGGTATCACCAAGGCCCGCCCCCCCTTCTCCATGACCAGCTCCATGGTGAATATCCCCTCCATCAGGAGGTCTCTTGAGAGGTCTTTGGCGACCCGGTACATCTCCAGCATGGTTCCGGCGACGTCGAATATCACCGCTAAGTTCCGGGCCATCGTCACCAGATTAAATAGATATGAAGATCAACCTATCGGTGGAAACGATCGCCGTTGACAGACGGGCATCGGATGTCGTCCAAATGAGACCGAAGGGGAGTCTTCCATGAAGAGATATCGAGCCGTAATTCATCTCGCCGAGATCGATAGGGCCAACCTCGCCCTGAACAACGTGGCCAACCTCATATCTGACCTGGGGGAGGACGAGACGGTGGTGGAGGTCGTCGCCAACTCCGAGGGGACAAGGGCGCTCCTCGGAGCCGGACCCTTCGCCGAGAGGATAAGAGAGCTGGCGACGAGGGGGACGAAGTTCGTAGTATGCGCGAGGAGCCTCGCTGCCATGGGGATTAAGGAAGAGGAGTTCGTCGACGACGTCGAGGTCGTCCCCAGCGGGACCGGTGAGCTGGTGAAGAGGCAGACCGAAGGCTGGGCTTACGTCAGACCTTAGAGCGAGGACCCTTCGATCCGCCTATCCCCGCCGGAGGCCTTCGAAGATCGCCTCTTGAATCGTCCTCTGGCTCTCCTCGGGGGTCCTGACGGTGTTGACTAGATAGACGGGGACCCGGGAGAAGAGGGATCTGAAGAAGCCGGACCTAAGCCTCCGCTTGTACTCGCTCTTCACCAGGAGGTGGGGGTTATAGTAGCCGTTCTCCTCCAGGATCGCGAGCGCCTCCTCCGGCGATAGCCTCCTCTTCAAAGCCTCATCTTCGGGGTCGCGCTTCAGGATGACGACCCCTGCGAGGGTGGTTAGGGGGAGGATCCGGCCTTTTCCGATGGCGAGGCGGAGGTCGACGACCCCCCTACCCTCGTCGTCGAAGGAGGCCCGATCGATGAGCCCCGAGAACTCCTTCCAGATCTCCGAGAGCTCCGCCCTGATGTAGAAGTTCTTCTCCGAGCCGTAGGCTAGGACGTCGTCGCCGTAGATCCGAGCGAAGAACCAGTCATCGGATACGACCCGGGTCTCGGGCCTTCTCAGGAGGCCGTAGGTGTGGGTCGTCTTTCCCGCCCCCGACCCTCCCAGGAGGCATATCCCCCGCCCCAACAGGTCGAGGCAGGCTCCGTGGACGGAGTAGATTCCGTGCTGGTCCTCCAGGACGTCTCCTGCGGCGCTGAGGGCGAGGGACTTGATCCATCCGTAGTAGCCGACGTTGACGAGGAAGGCGGTCTTGGACCGGGGATCATAAAAGATCTCGTCGGCACCGAGATCCGGATCGCAGACGACGTAGAGCCGCGCGTGGGACCTTATGCTCGAGGAGATGAAGTAGAAGTTCTCCTCCCACCGATCTCTCACCTCCGCCGACCCGGTGAGGAGCTTGATGCAGCAGCCGTAGACGTCCGACTTCACCTCATGGCTGATCTCCCTCGCGTACCGCTCCGCCATGCAATCCCTCTCCTCAATCGATATGATCTTCACCGAGTAGCCCATCTCTCCACCTTGGACCCGTTTATTTTATCCTAAATATATATACTTATGGTCGGACGGCTTCGTCCTTCTCCCTGATCTCGACCCTCCTTATCTTGCCGCTGATCGTCTTGGGGAGGGCGTCGACGAACTCGATGATCCGTGGGTACTTGTAGGGGGCGGTCACCTTCTTGACGTGGTTCTGCAGTTCGATCTTCAGGTCGTCGGAGGGCTTATAGTCAGAGGTGAGGACGACCGTCGCCTTCACCACCTGCCCCCTCAGGGGGTCGGCGACCCCCGTGACGGCGCACTCCATCACCGCCGGATGGGAGATGAGGGCGTTCTCCACCTCGAAGGGGCCGACCCGGTAGCCGGAGCTCTTGATCATGTCGTCGGTCCTCCCGATGAACCAGAGGTATCCGTCCTCGTCCATCCAGGCGGTGTCCCCGGTGTGGTAGTAGTCGTCGTGCCACGTATTTCTCATCCTCTCGGGGTCGAGGTGGTAGTCTATGAAGAGGCCTGGAGGCTTTCCCCCATCGGTTCTGATGACGATCTCCCCCTCGTCGCCGACGTCGCAGATCCGGTCGTCTCTGTCCACCAGGACGACGCCGTAGCCGGGAGAGGGCTTTCCCATGGATCCGGGCTTCGGGTCCATCCCGGGGAAGTTGGCCACCGCCACCACCGTCTCCGTCTGGCCGTACCCCTCCATCAACCGAAGGCCCGTCGCCTCGAAGAACATGTTGTAGACGGTGGGGTTGAGGGGCTCGCCGGCGGTGACGGCGTACTTGAGGGAAGAGAAGTCGTACTTCGACATATCTCCCTTGATCATGAACCGATAGATCGTCGGCGGGGCGCAGAAGGTGGTGACACCATGCTCGGTCGCCATCTCCATCATCCTTCCGGCGTCGAACCGGTCGTAGTCGTAGGCGAAGACAGCGGAGCCCGCGATCCACTGGCCGTAGATCTGCCCCCAGACGCACTTCGCCCAGCCGGTGTCGGCGACGGTGTAGTGGAGGCCGTCCTCGACGACGTTCTGCCAGAACTGCGCCGTCAGGATGTGGCCCAGGGGGTAGGTGTGGTCGTGCTTCACCATCTTGGGGCTTCCGGTCGTCCCGGAGGTGAAGTAGGCGAGGAGGATGTCGGAGTTCACCGTCGCCCCGGCGCCCCCGGGCCTCTCGAAGACGGGTGAGGAGCTCTCGATCTCCTCCCTGAAGTTCAGCCACCCTTCCCTTTCCCCCTCCCCGGCGAAGGCCCTGACGGGGACCTCTCCATCGATCTCGGCGCAGGCTGCGTCGATCTCGTCGGGGACGCCGTCCTCCTCGATCGAGACGATCATCTTCAATTTTGCCTTATCTATCCGGTATGCGATATCCTTCGCCCTCAGCATGGAGGTCGCCGGAATCGCCACGGCGCCGATCTTGTGGAGTCCCACCATCGCTATCCAGAAGTCGTACCTCCCTTTGAGGGTGAGCATGACACAGTCCCCCTTTCCCACCCCGTGACCTTCGAAAAAGTTGGCGGCCCTGTTGCTCTTCTCCAGGAGATCCCCGAAGGTGATGACCAGTTCGTCCCCCCGGTCGTTGCACCAGACAAGAGCCCTCTTCTCCGGGACCTCTTTTGCATAGACGTCGACGACGTCGAAGGCGAAGTTGAAGCTCTCAGGGACTATTATCTTCAAATTCTCTTTAAAATCTTCGTAAGAACCAAAATCAGTTCCCGATACGAACCTCGAGGATAATGACGACATTTCTGACCATCCTGGCGCGGGACCGGCCGCGATAACAGGCGGTTTATCCGGCATCGAGCCCCCCCTTCGCCTCCCGGTAAGATGGGGCTTTGATATAAATGATTAATCCCGAGTCTGATGAGAAATCCGTTCACCAACACCTTTTTAGACGGCAGGACCGATACCTTCAGCCGTGCTCCTCGGCGTCCTCTTCTCCGGCGGGAAGGACTCGGTCTACGCATGCAGAAGGGCGATGGAGACGGAGACCGTCTCCTGCCTGATAACCGTCGTATCCGAGAACCCGGATAGCTACATCTTCCACACCCCCAACGTCGGCTGGGCGAAGCTCATCGCAGATGCGGTGGGCATCCCCCAGCTCACCTGGCCGACTTTGGGGGAGGAGGAGGCGGAGCTCGCCGACCTCTCCGACGCCATCGGTGCCGCCGTCGATCTATACGGGATCGAGGGGGTGGTGACGGGGGCGATAGAGTCGGTCTACCAGGCGGTCCGGGTCCAGAGGATATGCAGAGATCTGGACCTCTGGTGCTATAACCCCCTCTGGCAGATCGACCAGCTGGAGTACCTCCGCCTCCTCGTATCGGAGGGGTTTGAGGTGATCATCACCGGGGTCTTCGCCTACCCCATGGACGAATCCTTCGTCGGCGCCAGGATCGACGATACCTTGATTCGAAAGCTCGAAGCCCTCCGGGACCGGTACGCCATCAACCCCTCGGGAGAGGGCGGCGAGATCGAGACATTCGTCCTCGACGGTCCCATCTTTAAAAAGAGGATCGAGATTTTGCGGGCAGAGAAGACCTACGAGAACTACCGGGGCCGATTCCTCATCGAGGAGGCGAGGCTGGTGGAGAAATGATCCTCGTCGTCGACCTCTGCTTCAAGCCCCGGTCCCTCTCGAAGTACGAGTTCGTCGATCCGATAGCCGCGATCGTAAGGCGGGCGGGATTCGATTGCGAAATTCACCACTTCACCGAGCTGGCCGATGACCTGATCGAGGGAGCAGACCGGATCATCCTATGCGGCACCGCCCTGAAGGACGGTTCTTACGCCAAAAGAAACGACCTCTTCACCTGGATCCGGGACGCGGAGCAGCCGATCCTCGGGATCTGCGCCGGGATGCAGGTTTTGGCCGCCGTCTTCGGCGGCGGGATCGTCCCCCGGCCGAAGATCGGCCTCGAAGCTATCGATATCGTTAAGGAGACCGACCTCCTCGGCCCCCCCCGGCGGATCGAGGGCTACCACCTCCATAACTCCGGGGTCACCCTCCCGCCCGGCTTCGACCTTGTGGCGGGGCGGCCCGGAGAGGTGGAGGCCTTCAAGCACGCCGAAAGGCCCGTCTACGGGATCATATTCCATCCCGAGGTGAGGAACCGGTGGATAGTAGAGAGATTTGATGCTCTGCTTCCCGAATAAACCCGACGGGACCATAGGATGAACCTGAACTTTGCGGGTCTGATGGCCAAAGGAGCTTCTCAGAGATCAGCGCCATCGCCGAAGGGGAGCCTCCCCTCAAAGGACGTCACTTTAGCGGCGTCGCAGATCCGGGCTGGCTTCCCTCTTTTGCATCTTCAGGTCCAGGGCTGAGAGGGGCTCGTCGGGGAGCTGGTCAATGCTTATTCATATCGGAGGATCGTGGTTTATTATATGATGAGGGAGCCTCCATCCTCTCCATCTATTTGAGAATGGATCGAAGCCCAACTCACAACACCCTGCGCTCTGCCCGCCTCCACAATCTTTCCCCTCTCCATGAGGCATGCCCTGTCCCCGATGCATGCCACATCCCTGAGATCATGAGTGACCATGATGCTTGGAACGCCGTAGGAACGGAGCTTTTCTCGAAGGTCTTTTCTCATTTCGGCCTGTTTTCTGATGTCGAGGGAGGATAGCGGTTCATCCAGCAGCAGGATATCTGGCTCGATTATTAGCGCCCTCGCCAGGGCTACACGCTGCTTTTGGCCACCAGAGATCTTCATGGCTCGGGCGTTCCTGATCTCCCAGAGGCCGGTATCTGTAAGGTGGTCCCTCACCAGGAGTTCGATCTCTCTTCTCGATAGGTTACGGGTCCGCAGGCCAAAGGCCACGTTCTCGTAGACGCTCATGTGGGGGAAGAGCGCATAGCTTTGAAAGACGTACCCGATCCTCCTTCTCTCCGGGGCGATATCTATTTTGATGCTTGAATCAAAGAGCGGTCTTCCGTCCAACGCTATCGTTCCTTCATCGGGTTCGATGAGGCCGGCTATCATGTTCAGCAGGGTGGTCTTTCCGCAACCGTTATCTCCCACCAGCATGAGTATTTCCCCCCTTGAAATCTTGATATTCAGTTCAAGATCGAAATCCCTCAGCTCTTTCTTGACATCAATTTTTAACATTTTTATACATCCTGCGGGTGAGGGTTTTTACCAGTGCGATGATCAGAAATGAGATGGCAACCAGGATCAGAGCAAGACAGAGAGCGACATCCAGATCTCCCTGCATCGTCGTGTAAATGGCCAGAGGCATGGTCTGCGTCCTTCCCTGGAAGTTGCCGGCGAACATTATTGTGGCACCGAACTCGCCCAGAGATCGGGCAAAGGCCATGATGGCCCCGGAGATCAGGCCGTTCATTGCTATGGGCAGGGTGACGTGGAAGAAGGCATAGATCCTGGAGGCCCCCAGGGTGCGCGCAGCATTTTCGATCGATAGATCGACGTCCTCGAAGCTTGTCCTCGCCTGGCGGATGTAAAATGGAGAGGATACAAAGACCTGGGCGATAATCACCGCAAGGGTGGTGAAGGCGATGGAAAAGCCGAAGGTGTTCAGGTGTTGCCCGACTATTCCCATCCGCCCAAAGGCCATCAGGAGGGCGATCCCAGCAACTGCCGGGGGCATGATCACCGGCAGATCGATTAAGGAGTCCACCATCTCTTTGCCGAAATAGCTGAAGCGGGCGTTGACGTAAGCCACGGGCGTTCCCATGAGGATGACTATCAACGTGGTGAGGGTCGAGGTCGCAAGGCTCAGTCGAAGGGCGTCCTTCACCGCTGGATCGTTCATGGACCGGAGCACCGCATCCGGGGAGCTTTTTAGGACGAGAGATGCTATCGGCAAAGCTATGAAAGCCATCGTCAGGCAGATGACCAGGGCAATTCCCGCCTTCAGAGCTATCTCCCTCAAGAGATTCATCCTCGAGCTTCAAGGGAGCCAGACGCCATCGTCATGAGATCCTCTCTTCGCTCTAGTTGACGTAAGGGGCTCGGCTTCCTGGTAAAGCCTCCAAGAGAGGGTATTATAACTTCTCGATGAAGTCACCTGCTGGTGTACCCCCCGTCTATGACCAGCTCCTCTCCGGTGACGAACTTCGCCTCGTCCGAGACGAGGTACAACACACCGTAGGCGATGTCATTGGGCTCTCCGATGTGGCCTATTGGATGCGCTGCGTCCAGCTCTCTTCTCAGATCCTCGATGGCCACCCCCAACTTTTCAGACTGATCTTTGAGGAAATCCCTGACCAGCGGCGTCCAGATGAAACCCGGATGGACTGAGTTGACCCTTATATTGTCCTTCGCATAGAGGAGGGCATCTATCTTGGCCATTATCCTGTTTGAAGCCTTTGTTGCGTGGTAGGCGGGAATGTCCTGGGCTCCTACTATTCCGTATATCGATGATATGTAGACGATATTTCCGCCTCCCCTCTTCTTCATGTAAGGGACAACATGCTTGGTGCAGAGGAATGCCCCCGTGACGTTGACGTCGAAGACGTGCTCCCATTCTTCCCTAGTGTACTCGTGGGTTGGCTTGTTTGGACCAGCTATACCTGCGTTGTTCACCAGGATGTCTATCTTGCCGTATTTCTCGTAGGTGGTCCGGGCGACCTCGTCGACCTCCTTCTCATCCGTCACGTCCAGATGATGGAACTCTGCGGCTCCACCAGCTGATTTTATCTCCTCAGCGACTCTCTCGCCCTCCTCATCCGTCCTCCCGGTAATGATCGAGATGGCGCCCTCGCCTGCCAGAACCTTTGCTATCGCCTCCCCTATCCCGTAAGTCGATCCGGTAACTATCGCCGTTCTCCCTTCCAGCCGTCCATTATCTTTTCGTTCCATTTCAATCACCACATCCAATACTGACTTAAATAGTATTTAATATATATGAAAACGCGGGCTGTTAGATCGTATGGCTCGACGACTTGCGGCTTGAACCGGTTTAAATCCATCTTATTCATATCAAGGTGCTGGCAGGCGATCTTTGCCTGCCCGTGCCCGGAAGAAGCATGTATCTCAAGCAGCTGCCATCGCCCCGTCTGTGGTGGCGGATACGTCTGATGCAGCGACAGGATCCGACACCGGTGAAAATCCGTATTTCTCCAAAACGGCTCTGCCCTCGTCAGATTTTACAAAATTTATAAAATTGAGAGCTTCTGCGGCGTATCTGGATTCGGTCGTTATTCCCATGGGATACTCAGCGATGATGTTGTACTGGTCTGGTATCTCGATCTGGCTGACTCTGCTCGACAGCTCCAACGTGACATCGGATACATAGGCAAAGCCCACATCTGCCTCCCCCAGAGCGATCTTGGTCACAACATAGTTGACGTTAGTCTCCTGGGAGATTATGTTGGCCAGGACCTTCTCTTTATATTCTGGACCCCAGGCAGGATCATCTCCCAGCTTATCTATGATCTGCAGCGCATAATCTCCTACGGGCACATCCTTCGTCCCTATGACGATCTTAACCCCTGGCTTCGCAATGTCGCGGAGGTTGGATATCCCCGCCGGATTATCCTTGGGAATGATCAAAGAGAGCTTATTCCTGGTGAAGATGGAGACGCTGCTATTGTTCATGAGCCCGAGATCCTTCAGAGCATTCATCTGCTTATTATTTGCAGAGGCGAAGACGTCGGCGTAGGCTCCATGTTCTATCTGAGTGCGGAGAGCCTGGGAGCCGTCGAAGTTGAAGACGACCTTGATGCCGGTCTCATCCTCATACACCTCCCCTATCTCGCCGAACGCGCCTGTCAACGACGCCGCTGTGAAGACGACGAGCTCTTCTGGCTCATCAGCCGATACTGCAGACGAGGCAAAAACCAGGACCGCAATCGAGGCTAACAATACAAGTCTCTTGATCATCAATCATCATCCTGCGGAACGTCCGCTTACCATATACGTAAGCACATTTGCTTACTTCTATCGATTAAGTAAGCATTACTGTAAACTTATAAGAATGTTCCCCTCAGCTGACCGAGATCCTGTCTTCTCAGCTTCAGGCGGCAAAAGGCCCCTCTTGCGAAATTGGCGGGTGGGCGGCCAAAAAAGGGGGCTTAAAATCTATCATCCCTCAGCCCTATCCGGATGTGCTTCTCCTCCATGTACTTGCACAGGGCGGTCCGGGACCGCTCGCGGCCGATCCCGCTCTCCTTCCAGCCGCCGAAGGGTGCCTGCGGGACGATGACGTTGGTCGTATTGATCCCGACGGACCCCGCCTCCAGACGTTCGGCAAACCAGAGAGCCCTCGTCATATCAGCGGTGAAGACGTAGGCGGCCAGGCCGTACCGCGAGTCGTTGGCGAGCTTCAAGGCCTCCTCGTCCGTATTGAAGCTCATCATCGGAGCCACGGGGCCGAAGGTCTCCTCCCTCATCATCCTCATGGAATGGTCCATCCGGTCGAGGACGGTGGGGAGGAAGAAGAAGCCCCGGCGGAACTTTTCCCCCTCGGGCCTCCTCCCTCCGAAGAGGATCCTCGCACCCTTCTTCTGGGCGTCGGCTATGTGAGCCTCCGTCTTCTCCCTCTGGGCCTCGCTGAAGATGGGGCCGAGGTCGACCTCGGGATCGAGGCCGTCGCCGATCCGGAGCCGCTCTGTCCTTCTCACCAGCTCCGTGGTGAACTCCTCGGCGACGGAATTGTGGACGTAGATCCTGTTGACGCTGATGCAGATCTGCCCCATGTTCGAAAAGGCCCTCTGGACGCAGGCTGCAGCCGCCTCATCGATTTGGGCGTCCTCGCAGACGATTGCGGGGGAGTTGCCCCCCAGCTCCAGGGATAGCCGCTTGAGGGTACGAGCCGCCCGCTCCATAATCCACTTCCCCGTATCCGTCTCCCCAGTGAAGGAGACCTTCCGGGGGATGGAGCTCTCCACCAGCTCTCTGCCGACTTCCCGCCCCGAACCGTGGACGAGGTTGAGGACCCCCGGGGGGAGGCCGGCCCCGGCGATCGCCATCACGAACCTGGTGGCGGCCAGCGGCGTGTGGCTGGAAGGCTTGGCGACGACGGTGCAGCCCGCGGCGAGGGCCGGGGCCAGCTTCCAGGCGAGGAGGTCTACAGGGTAGTTCCAGGGGGATATGACTGCAGCAACCCCCAGAGGCTGCCGGATAACGAGGCTTAGGCTTCCCCTCGAAAAAGGGACGACCTCGCCGGAGATCCTCTCCCCCTCCCCGGCGTAGTAGTCGAGGGCCTCTGCAGAGCTTTCCACCTCCCTCCTCGCGAACCTAAGGGGCTTTCCCTGCTCCATCGTAAGGAGCCGGGCGATCTCTTCGATCCCATCCCGGACCGCTTCCGCCCCCCGGCGGAGGAGGTCTCCCCGCTCCCTCGGGTCGGCCTTCGACCATCCTGGAAAGGCCCTCGCCGCCGCCTCCAGGGCGAGGATCGCATCCGCCCTTTCTCCCATGGAGACCTCTGCCACAGCCTCTCCTGTGGCGGGATTCGTTGTCGTGGCAGCCTTTGCGGCCGTTGAATCCACCTGCTTTCCGTCGATCAGCATCTTGAACCGGTACGTGGTATCACCCTCCCGCAGATCCCATCTTGAAGAGGACCGGCTTCGAGCTTTTAGTAAATGAAAACGCCTTCATATCCGCCTTCACGTAAGCGAATATACAAACCTTCTTAAACCTTCTGATACTTGATGGGGGAAAGGAGGGTTTCTTGCTTGGAGGAGGTCATAAGATCGATAACCGACCCGGAGATGCTTACGCAGATCGAGAGGGTCGTCCCCTTTCACGGCTACCTCAGCACCGGCGTCTTCGTCGGCATCCAGATCTATAACATCGCCAGAAGGGCGCTCGGATTTTCACAAGGAGAGAGGCTCTTTGTCACCTGCGAGACTTCGAGCTGCATGCCCGACGCCTTTCAGGTTCTTGGGGGTTGCACCATCGGAAACAAGGGGCTTCGAATCGAGAACCTGGGGAAGATGGCGGCGACGATCTCCAGGCGGGCACAGCGAGATGCGCAGACGGTCAATGGCATAAGGATCGTCCTCGACCCGGCCAAGACCGCCACCTATCCGAGGCTTCACTCCTGGTACATGAACCTCGATAAGGTCCCTCATGAGGAGGCGATCTCGGACCTGATCAGGGCCCAAGAAGGGGTTTACACCTGGGAGATGGTAGACCTCGAGGTTCCAGAAAAGTCGGAGAAGAGGATCGCAGTCTGCCACTCCTGCAGCGAGAGCTTCGTCCTTCAGGGAGATGAAAGGAGCTGCAAAAGCTGTGCTGAAAGATCGAAGAGCGATATTGAGATCGGTTCCGCGGGGATTAGATGAGAGAGGTGCTTCTGGAAGAAAGGGGGGAGAAGACGCAGGTCTACCTCCCAGAAAGGTGCATAGGCTGCGGGACCTGCGTCCAGATATGCCCCAAAGGCGAGCTTGTCATAGGCTCGGTGGGGGCCGTCGCCCGGGGGCTGATCGATAAGGAGTTCCTCGAGAAGCGAAATAGCGGAGCATGTGTCTTTTGCGCCTTATGCGCCCGGGTCTGCCCCACTGGAGCGCTGGAGGTGAGAGTTTCCGGCAAGTTGGAGAAGGACGATTCCTACCTCAACTTCGCGCTGAATCCCACCCTGGTGAGTGATAGATGCGTCCACTGCGGCCTCTGCGCACAGGTCTGCCCCCGCAGCTGCATCGAGCTAAGGGAGAGGCGGCTCGCCAAAGATGGCAGCCTCAAGCTTCAAGGAAAGACCCTGATAGATCTCGATCGATGCGTCCACTGTGGTTGGTGTGCCGCCGTCTGTCCTGTCGGGGCCATCACTTTCCAGAAGCCCTTCGCCGGGGAATTCTTCCGGGACGATCAGGTCTGCCAGGCCTGCCGGACCTGCGTCGACACCTGTCCCGCGAACGCCCTCTTCAACCGCGATTGGCGGCAGGGGGAGATCGTGGAGAAGGTGACCCACAGAAGAGACGCCTGCATCTTCTGTGGAGCCTGCGCTCAGGCCTGCCCCGTAGGAGCGATCGCCGTCAGAAAGACGGCGATAGTTCCTGAGATGAGGGGAAAGAAGGCCTTCGAGAAGAAGCTTGCCACCCCGGCTCCCCGGCCGACCCTCACCTCTACCCTCGAAACGGACGCAGAGGCCTGCCTAGGCTGCGGAAACTGCGTCATCGCCTGTCCCGTCAACGCCCTCTCTGACCCGTATCTTGCGGCAGGCCACCTCAACGAGCTGGACGAGAAGATCCTCCTGGAGGTCGAGGACGGCGCCGTCAGGGTGGTGGATCAGGGGTTCTGTGGCTCCTGCGCCACCTGCAGCATGATCTGCCCAGTTGACGCCATCTGGCTTCTGAGGAAGGAGGTGATACCATGACCCGATCGGCGGATATGATCATCAAAAACGGATACGTCTTCGATCCCCTCAACGGCATGGACGGAGAGGTGATGGACCTCTTCATCCGGGACGGCCGGGTCGTCAGCGACCTTCGGGCCGGGGAGAAAAAGGATGCGAAGGTGATAGATGCCTCCGGCAAGACGGTGATGGCCGGGGGGGTCGACTCCCACGCCCACGTCGCCGGGGCGAAGGTGAACGCAGGCCGGCTGATGAGGCCGGAGGACCATTACCGTTCGGTCCGGGAGAAGACCGGCCTCACCCATTCGGGGAGCGGCTACACCATTCCTAGCGTCTACAAGCAGGGCTACGACTACGTCGCCATGGGCTACACCACCGTCTTTGAGGCCGCCATGCCGCCCCTGGAGGCCCGCCACACCCACGAGGAGATGCGGTCGACTCCCATATTGGACATGGGTGCCTACCTCGTCCTCGGAAACAACTGGTTTATCATGCGTTATCTGAAGGAGGGCGAGATAGAGAAGGCCGCCGCCTATGCCGCCTGGATGCTGCGGACTCACAAGGCATACGGCATAAAGTGCGTCAACCCCGCCGGAGTCGAGAACTGGGGGTGGGCAAAGAACGTCGCCGGCCTGGACGAGCTGAACATCCACTTCGAGGTGACCCCGAGGGAGGTGATCCGGGGGCTCGCCGAGGTGAACGAGATGTTGGGGCTTCCCATGTCTCTTCACCTCCATGCCAACAACCTGGGGCACCCCGGCAACTGGGAGACGGCCCGGGATTCCCTGATGATCCCCTCGGGGCTCGCTCCTGCGAACGGTTCTACAGTCGATTGGCCAGAGACGAAATTGGACTGCAGGAGAAGGCAGACGGTATATCTCGCTCACGCCCAGTTCAACGCCTACGGCGGGACCTCCTGGAGGGACTTCTGCTCAGGCGCCCCCGAACTGGCCAGGTACTTAAACCAGACCGAGGACGTTGTGATCGACAGCGGCTCAGTCCCCTTCGGCCCGGCCACCACCATGACCGGCGACGGTCCGGCGCAGCACGATCTGTACGTCATCACCGGCCAGAAATGGTCGAATACGGACGTAGAGATGGAATGCGGATCGGGGGTTCTCCCTTTTCTTTACCTCAAGACGAGCCCCGTCCACTCGGTACAGTGGGCGATCGGACTGGAGGTCCTCCTCCTGATAGACGACCCCTGGAAGACGATCATGACCACCGACCACCCCAACGGCGGCGTCTTCACTCGATACCCAGATCTTATCGCATGGCTGATGTCGAAGAGGGCGAGGGACGAGACCGCCCGGGAATGCCACAAGTGGGCTTATGACAGATCGAGCCTCGGAGGGGTCGACCGGGAGATCTCCCTCTATGAGGTGGCGGTGATCACCCGGGCCAACCCGGCCAGGACGATCGGGATCGCCCACCGGAAAGGCCACCTGGGACCGGGAGCGGATGGAGACGTGACCATCTACGACCTCGACCCCGTCAGCCTCGACTCAAACGACCCCTCCTCCATCAGGTCCGCCTTTGGAAGGCCCGAATATACGGTGAAGGATGGGAGGATCGTGGCCCGCCGGGGCGAGATCGTGGCCGTCCCGGAAGGCCGCAGGTTCTACACCACGCCCTATGTCGATGAAGATCAAGAGTTGGAGATGATGGCGGACGTGAAGGAGTGGTTCAAGTACTACACTGTCGGCTTCGCCAACTATCCCGTCCCGGAGAGATACCTGAAAAATCCGACGCCGATCGCCATCAACCGGCCTCTTGAGGCGGTGGTAAGGAGGTGACCTGATGGAGACGACGCTCATACCAAGGGGACGGATCGGGATCATGGTAGAGGCCGAGGCGATCTCTCCCGACGTATTCCAGGGCTTGGGCATAGGGGAGATAGAGGAGCTGGAGGTCTGGCAGGGTCCAGAGAGGCATCCTCTGGCCGAGTTCTTCGATGTGGAGGTCCGGGCAGACGGATCGGGCGAGACGAGGATAGTGATCGAAGGCGACGTATCTCGAGTTAAACGGATCGGCCAGTCGATGAAGTCGGGGTCGATCGAGGTCCAGGGATCTGCGGGGATGCACACCGGCACAGGAATGTCCGGGGGGAAGATCACCGTCGAAGGGGACGTCGGCTCCTGGGCGGGGATGGAGATGTCGGGAGGCCTCCTCACCGTCCTTGGAGATGCGGGGGACCACGTCGGCTCCGCTTATCGGGGAAGCTGGCAGGGGATGACGAATGGCAGGATCGTCATCGACGGGAACGCCAAAAGCCAGCTTGGCGGAGGGATCACCGGCGGCGAGATCATCGTCGGGGGAGACGTAGAGAACTTCTGCGCCATCCGCCAGAGCGGCGGGACTATCGTCGTGCGGGGCTCGGCGTTCAGGGGCGCTGGGGCGGAGATGAGCGGAGGCACCCTGGCGGTGGAGGGAAAGCTCGAGCAGATCTCTCCGGGGTTTCTGCCGGCAGGGCAGGAGGAGAACCCGAAGCTTGCCGATCTCGAGCTTATTGGCAGGTTTGAGAGGCTCACTGGCGACTATGCCACCTTCAAAAATCCGAAAGGATCTCTTCTTTTAAAGGAGGTCTGAGAGGATGGAGGCCAGGCTGAATATCGTTTATGAAAGGGGAGGTCTGACGGAGATGATCTGTGAATTCTTGCTCAACACCGGAAGCACCATCGAAGAGGGTAGGCTTGCCAAGGGGGGGAGCAAGCTGACGGAGGAGTACACCCAGGAATGTGCGGTCTGCGAGATCAACCTTTATGATTATCTCCGGCTAGGCTCGCCGGAGAAGGTCTTGGTCTCGACGAAGGACGCAAAGTACAGGGTCGCCGTTTATGCCTATCCGGGCGATTCGGTGGAGCCGGGACATATCTTCATGCCCCGGGCCATCTGGTCGAATGTGGTGGTGGACTCGGATACCTTCTCCACAGGGTCCCCCCTCTACAAGGGCTCGCCGGTCCATGTCGAAGCGACGGAAGAGGAGGTCCTCAGCGCCGAGGAGATCGTCCTCAAGGTTTACATGAGAGGCAGAAGATGACCTTCAAAAATATCATCTGTCCCGTCTGCGGCGCCTCATGTGACGATATACAGGTCGAGATCGATGGAGGCGGCATAACGGTCAAGAACGCCTGCAGGATGGGAAACGCCAAGTTCCAGGAGATATCAAGCCCCCACCGGATCAGGGAGCCTATGATCAGGGAAGGCGACCGCATGAGGGCCGCCTCCTTCGACGAGGCGGTCGATCGAGCTGCCTCTATCCTGACGGAGGCTAAGCGCCCCCTGATCTTCATGGGGTGCGAGACCTCCAGCGAGGCGATGGAGGTGGGACTCCACCTCGGAGAGTTTCTGGGGGGTGTCGTCGACTCCAACTCCACCGTATGCCACGGACCCACCGCCATGGGGATTCAGGAGGCTGGACGGGTCGGAGCGACCGCTGGCCAGGCAAAATCCAGGGCAGATCTCGCCGTCTACTGGGGGTCTAACCCCCTGGAATCGATGCCCCGCCACATGTCCCGCTATGCCATCTACCCCAGGGGCCACTGGACCCGGAGGGGGAGGTTCGACCGGACGGTGATCACCGTAGACCCGAGAAGGACCATAACCGCCGAGAACTCCGACCTCCACATCCAGCTTGAGCCCAACACCGACTACGAGCTGATCTCGGCGCTCCTTACCCTCCTCCACGGCAAAAGGCCCCACGAGTCGGTGGAGGAGATCACCGGGATCTCCATCTCCCGGATGGAAGAGATGCTGGAGATGATGAAGTCATGTAACTTCGGCATCATCTACGTCGGCCTGGGGATCGCCTCCTCCTATGGAAAGCACCGGAACGCCGAGGCGGCCTTCAACCTGGTCAAGGAGCTGAACGCCACCACCAAGTTCGTCATCGGGGCCCTGAGGGGTCACTGCAACGTCGCCGGGTTCAACCAGGTTGCCTCCTACCTCTACGGCTATCCCTTCGGCCTCGACTTCTCCCGGGGGTATCCCCGCTACAACCCCGGCGAGTTCACCGCCGTCGACCTCCTCCGGGAAAAAGACGTGGATGCAGCTCTGATAGTCTCTGCAGATCTCGTCTCCCACTTTCCGGCGGACTGCGCCGAATATCTGGCCGAGATCCCGGTAGCTTGTATCGAGATCGCTCCGACTCCCACCACCATCGTATCCGATGTGGTGCTTCCAGGGGTAATAGACGCCATGGAGTGCGACGGAACCTTCTATCGGCTCGACGACGTCCCCATCTACTTCAGGCCCTTCACCACCTCCCCCTTCTCCTTTACCGAGAGCAACGAGGATACCATGAGAAGGATATTCGATCGAATAAGAGAGAGCCTAAAATTTGAAAATATACCCGAAGAATGATCCATTACTTTAGGAGGATATTAATTGTCTACAAAACTGGTGCCATCTCTTTGCCCTTACTGTGCAGTAGGTTGCGGCTATTACCTCGTTGTAGAGAGGGGCAAAGCAGTCGGCGTTGAGTATATGAAAGACCACCCCGCCTGTGAGGGAGCCCTCTGCCCCAAGGGGAACGCCGTCCTGGAGATCTTGAATAATGGGGACCGGCTCAAGTATCCTCTGAAGAAGAGAGGGGACGAATTTGTGAGGATCTCCTGGGAGGAGGCCCTCGATCTGGCTGCAGAGGGCCTGGACGGTAGCGCAAAAGACCACGGGTCAAAATCTCTGGGCTTTTTGGCCTCATCCCGCTGCAACAACGAAGAGAACTATCTGATGCAGAAGCTCGCCCGCCTCCTGGGATCGCCCAACGTAGACAACTGCGCCCGCCTCTGCCATTCGCCTACCGTCGTCGGCCTGGGCGCGATCCTGGGGACGGGAGCCATGACCAACAACCTCGCAGACCTCAAAAACTCCAGGTGCATCTTTGCCATAGGCACAAACTTCGCCGAGGCTCATCCCGTCGTATCCCGCTGGGTCCAGAGGGCGAAGGAGAGGGGGGCGAAGGTGGTCGTCGCCGATCCGCGGATCACCTCCACCTCCTGGATGGCGGACCTCCACCTGCGGATCAACCCCGGAAGCGACATCGACCTCTTGAGGGGCATGATGAAGGTGATCGTGGATGAGGGGCTCGCAGACGAGAAGTTCATACAAAAGAGGACAGAGGGCTTCGAAACGCTCTCTGAAAACCTCAGGAGCTATTCCCTGGCGAAGGCTTCTGAGCTGACCGGCGTTCCCGCTGTAGATATCGCCCGGGCCGCACGGATCTATGCCCGGTCCCCAGCTTCCTCTCTCCTCTACTCCATGGGCATAACCCAGCACGTCTGTGGCACCGAAAATGTGAAGGCCTGCACCACCCTCGCCCTGATCGCAGGCCAGATGGGAAGGCCCGGAGCAGGCGTCTGGCCGATGCGCGGCCAGAACAACGTTCAGGGAAATTGTGATATGGGCGGGATGGCCGAGTTTTATCCAGGCTACAGGAACTCCTCTGACCCGAAGTCCGTCGAGTTTTTCAAGGCCGCCTGGGAGGCGGAGGACCTCCCCCAGGGGCCGGGGCTTACATCCACGGAGATGACGGAGGCGGCGCTGGAGGGGAAGATCAGGGCGATGTACATAATAGGAGAAGATCCCGTCACCTGCGATGCCAACATCAAAAAGACGAAGGCCGCCCTAGATAACCTCGACTTTCTCATCGTCCAGGAGATCTTCATGACCGCCACCGCCAGGATGGCCGATCTCGTCCTGCCGGCGGCCGCCTGGGCGGAGAAGGACGGAAGCTACACCTCAATGGAGCGGCGGGTCCAGTGGATCGACCGGGCCGTCCCTCCCGTCGGCGAGGCGAAGGAGGGGCTCTGGATAATAAATGAGATCGGGAAGCGGATGGGGCTTGATCTCAAGGGGGAGAGCGCCGACGGGATCCTAAAAGAGATCAACAGGACAGTGGCGCAGTACGGGGGGATGACCCGGGAGAGGCTATCCAAGAGGGGAGGCCTCCTCTGGCCCTGCCCCGACGAGGGCCATCCCGGGACGGAGATCCTCCACCGGGAGAGGTTCTCCACCGCCAGCGGAAGGGCGAATATCGCCTCTGTAGAAAACAGGCCGGCTTTCGAGGAGACGAGCCCGGAATATCCGATCCTCCTCTCCACCGGCAGGATCGTAGTCCACTACAACAGCGGCTCCATGACTAGGCGGAGCCCCTCCCTTCTGGAGAGGGACCCTGAGCTCTACGTCGAGATCAATCCGGAGGATGCGGCGAGGCTGTTGGTCTGCCAAGGAGATATGGTCAAGGTGGTGACGGTCCGGGGCGAGGCCGAGGCCAGGGCCCGGTTGACGGAGAAGGTCTTGCCTGGGATGGCCTTCATGCCCTTCCACTGGCAGGCGACCAACATCATCACCTCCGATGCCCTCGACCCCGTGGCCAAGATCCCGGAATATAAGATGGCAGCCTGCAGAATATCGGTGAAGTCTTGAGGCGCCAGGGATGAAAGAGAGCTGGCACGCTCGGAGGATCGAAGAGGCGGAAGAGTTCTGGAAGAGGGAGCGGCTCGATCCTGCCGCCGCCTTCCATACGGTGAGGTGCACCGAGATCTCGGATTCAAAGAGGCGGAGGCTGGAGGTGGACGTCGCCGTCGAGGAGAGGATCGCTCTATTCCTGGATGGGGTGAAGGTGGCGGACCTCCTCTGCCTCCCATCCCAGCTCGAAGAGCTGGCCGTCGGCCATCTCGTCTGCGAGGGGCACCTTGGAGGGATCGAAGATCTCGTCTCGGCGAGGGTGGACGGCAAAGAGATAGTCTGTGAGGGGAGAAGCAAAGTGATAAAGAGGGAGGCTCGACCGACGGCCTCAGAGATGAGGATCAGCCCCGAGGCCGTCTTCAGAGCCTTCGACGAGATCAACGAGGGCGCCCTCCTCTGGAGGAGGACCGGGGGGACCCACTCGGCTCTGGTGGTGGGTGAGGACGGTGCTATACGATCTTTCTGCGAGGATGTGAGCAGATCCTCGGCGTTGGACAAGGCCGTCGGGTCGGCCCTCATGAGAGGAGCCGATCCGTCGAGGTCTGCTCTGATAACGACGGGAAGGCTCTCATCGGTCATCGTCTCCAAGGCGGCGATGGCTGGGGTCCCCGTCCTGGTCAGCAGGGCAGGCCCCCTGAACTCCGGAATAGAGCTGGCAGAGAGGCTGGGGATGACCCTGGCCGCCTTCGCCAGAAGGCCGAATCTCTACGTCTACGCCGGCGAAGAGAGGATCTTATGACGATGGCGTCGAGCTCGTTTGGATCCCGAAGGCGAGGGTGAGAATGAAGAACGAAAAGACGGAGAAGCCGGACCTTTTGGAGATCGCAAGATTGCGGTTCATCTCCGAGCTGGACCGCTGGTGCGACCAGAGGGACGTTCCGAGAGATGAGCTGGATGACCAGGTGGTAGCGACCCGCCCCCTCAGCAGCACTGAGGCGATCGGGAACCCCGAAAGGGACGACTTCCCCATCCTGAGGGGAAGAGAGATCATGATGGAGGCGAGTTATAGGGGGTCTTTTGGCCAGGCCTTCACCTCCGCCCGGGGCGTCTTCAGCGGAACCCTGGAGGAGGTGCTGGAGCTCTCGCTGGAGAAGACCTTCGAGCGGGCGGTCCTCGTGTCGACCATCAACGCCGTCATGAGAGATCTGGGGCTGGTGGAGGGGACGGTCCACTGCAGGGATGCCGGCCCCCGGGACTGTGCCGCTGGCCTGGGCCTGCTCTGGAGGGAAGAGAGACCTCTTCGGGTGGGGCTGGTGGGTCTGCAGCCCGCCATCCTCTGGTCTCTCGTCGAGACCTTCGGCCCCGAGCGGGTGATGGTCTCAGACCTCGCCTGTGCCGGTGAGACTCGTTCGGGGGTCAAGGTCCTGGACGGTGCCCGCCCACGTTCCCTCTTTGAGAGCTGCCCCACCGTTCTGATCACAGGCACCACCCTCGTCAACGGCACCATCGACGGCCTTATGGAGCTGGCTGATCGGTTCGAAAACCGGGTCGTCTTCTACGGGACGACCATCGCAGGGGCCGCCCGCCTCCTCAACTTAAAGAGGTGGTGCATCTGCTCGCAGTGACCATTCTCTTCCACAAACCTCCTCTTACAATTGATACCGCCACTCTCAGGAGCGCTTGAGAAGATGTCTGAAATAACCCTAACCATCGACGGCCGAGAGGTGACGGTCACCCCGGGGGCTACCATCCTCGATGCGGCCCGGAAAGCCGGATCTTATCTGCCGGCTCTCTGCCATCATCCGGACTTGAAGCCGATAGGCTCCTGCAAGCTCTGCATCGTCTCTGTAGAGGGGCTTGATCACTATCCTACATCCTGCAATACTCCGGCGGAAGAGGGGATGGTGGTAAAGACCCGGACTGGAGAGCTGCAGGAGATGAGAAGGCACACCCTGGAGATCCTCCTCGCCATCACCAACCATCCTACATCATGCCTCTTTTGCGATAGAAAGGACGAATGCTCCGACCTGCGGGAGTGCATGAGGAAGTTTCCGGTGACCGTCGGCTGCAAGTACTGCCCGCAAGATGGGAGGTGCGAGCTGCAGGAGGCGGTGGAGTTCGTCGGCCTTGAGAAGGTCAGATATCAGCACACTTTTCGGAATATGCAGGTTTTAAGAGAGCCCTTCTTCGATCGCAACTACAACCTCTGCATCATGTGCAGCCGCTGCGTGCGAGTATGCGCAGAGGTACGGGGGGAGGGGGTCCTCAAGAGCAACCCCGACTTTCACCGGATGCACTGGATTGGTCCCCCATCTCTGGTGGACTCCGACTGCAGGTTCTGCGGCGCATGCGTCGACGTCTGCCCTACCGGTGCCCTATCCGTCAGGTCTGAGAAGTGGATCCGGCCGGAGAGGACCGTCTCCACCGTCTGCCCCTACTGCGGCGTAGGCTGCCGGATGACTCTCGGGGTCGAAGATGAGAGGATCGTATCCATAGCTCCTGATCGAGAGGGTCCGGTGAATCGGGGTCAGCTCTGCGTCAAGGGCCGCTTCGGCCTCGACGAGATCGTCCATCATCCCGACCGCATCACCACCCCCCTGATAAGACGGAACGGCCGATTCGAGGAGGCGGGCTGGGAGGAGGCCCTCGACCTCGTCGCCAGGAGGTTCTCTGAGATCAAAGACGAATACGGTCCCGACTCCCTGGCAGCCCTATCCTCATCCCGGTGCACCAACGAGGAGAACTACCTGGTTCAGAAGCTCGCCCGGGCGGTCTTCGGCACCAACAACGTCGACAACTGCGCCCGGGTCTGCCATGCCCCTTCGGTGACGGGCCTCGCCTCCTGCTTCGGCAGCGGTGCCGCCACCAACTCTTTCGACCAGATCGAGGACGCCGATGTACTCTTCATAATCGGCTCCAACACCACCGAGGCTCATCCCATCGTCGGCCTGAAGGTGATCGCTGCGGCGAATAAGGGCGTAGAGATCATCGTCGCCGACCCCCGAAAGATCGAGCTCGTCGACCGGGCGAAGGTCTGGCTGAACCTGCGGCCGGGGACGAACATCGCCCTCCTCAACGGGATGATGAACGTCATCCTTCGGGAGGGGCTGGAGGATCGGGAGTTCATCGCCAGCCGGACAGAGGGGTTCGAGGAGTTCAGAAAGGTGGTCGATGGATATCCTCCCGAGAGGGCCGCCGAGATAACCGGGGTTCCCGCAGGGGATATCATCGAAGCCGCCCGGCTCTACGCCGGGGCTGATAAGGCGATGATCATCTACAGCCTGGGGATGACAGAGCACGTCACCGGAACCGCCAACGTGATCTCCCTCGGTAACCTCGCCATGCTGACGGGGAACGTCGGCCGCAGGTCGACGGGGGTGATGCCCTTGCGGGGTCAGAACAACGTCCAGGGGGCCTGCGATATGGGGGCCCTCCCCAACAACTACGTCGGCTATCAGCCGGTGACGGACGCGAAGGTCCGATCCAAGTTCGAAGATGCCTGGAAGGTCCGGCTCCCCGCAAATCCCGGCCTCACCTCCACAGAGATGATGGAGCGGCTCGCGGAAGGAAGAGGCGTCCGGGGGCTCTACATCCTGGGGGAGGACGTTGCCCAGACAGAGCCCGATACCAACCGCGTCCGCTCCTCCCTGGAGGCCCTGGACTTTCTCGTCGTCCAGGAGATATTTCCCACCGAGACTACAAAGTACGCTGACGTCATCCTTCCGGCCGCAAGCTTCGCCGAGTGCGACGGGACCTTCACCAACGGGGAGCGGAGGATCCAGCGGGTGAACAGAGCGATCCCTCCTCTCTGCGGCCTTGCGAACTGGGAGACGATCTGCCTCATCGCTCGGAAGATGGGCTATCCGATGAAGTACAGCCACCCCTCCGAGATCATGGAGGAGATATCATCTCTGGCGCCGATCTTCGCCGGAGTGAGCTTTGAGCGGCTGGACCCTCGGGGCCTCCAGTGGCCCTGCCCCTCGATAGACCATCCGGGGACGGAGACGATGCACCTCGGGTGTTTCAGCCGGGGGCTCGGTAAGTTCAACGGCGCGGAGCACAGCCCCCCCGCCGAGGAGCCCGATCCGGACTATCCCCTGATCCTCACCACCGGCCGAAGAAGGGAGCATTACAACTGCGGCTCCATGACCCGCCGCTCAAAAGGGATCATGTGGATATGGCCGCAGGAGACGATAGAGATAAGCCCTGCGGACGCCGAGGAGCTTGGGATATCTGAGGGAGAGACGGTTATGGTCCGGTCCAGGCGGGGCGAGGTGAGGACGAAGGCGAGGGTCACCGATAAGTCATCCCGGGGCGTCGCCTTCATGTCCTTCCACTACGCGGACGTTCTCACCAACCTTCTCACCAACGCCGCCCTGGATCCCCAGGCGAAGACGCCGGAGTATAAGGCGTGCGCCATACGGATAGAGAAGATCCCTTCGTGAAGGCGGAATTGAATCCTCCACGCTGGTCCCCGCCGGGGGACCAATCCATATTTAAAAAGGCGGCACTCCACCCTCCTCCATGAGACTCCTCCTCTTCGACCCCACCTCTGGCGCCTCCGGCGACATGATCATGGCATCCCTCCTGGACCTGGGGGCAGACCCCGACGCCGTCAGAGCCGCCGTCGAGTCCGTCGGCTGCGGCCTTGAGATATCGAGGGAAGAGAGGCACCACATCTCTGCGGCTAGGGTCAGGATCCATGCGGGCGGCAAGAGGTACAGGACCCTGACGGAGGCGAGGTCGATCCTGGCTGCGGCAACCCTCGCCCCCCACGCCCTTGACCGTGCCCTGCAGATCATGGAGATTTTGGCCGCAGCGGAAGGAAGGGTCCACGGCGTCTCCGGAGAGGAGGCGCGGTTCCACGAGATCGGGGCGATGGACGCCCTCGCCGACATCGCCGGATCCTCTGCCGCCCTTTCGAGCCTCGCCGTCGATAGGGTAGTCGTCCTGCCGATATCCGTCGGCTCGGGGACCGTCGTCGCCGCCCACGGCCGCCTCCCCGTCCCCGCCCCCGCGACCCTGGAGGTCCTTTCGGCGTCTGGCCTCCTCTGGAGGGGCGGGCCGGTCGAGGGGGAGCTATTGACCCCCACGGGGGCGGCTATCCTGGCGGGGTTCGCCGACGAGGCCGCCGCCGAATATCCCCTGATCCGGGCCGGGGCCTCGGGCTATGGTGCCGGAACGAAGGATTTGGCGATCCCAAACCTCCTGCGCACCGTCGTCGGGGAGATGGCGGCGCCGAAGGGCTCTGCCGGGGCCCATCCCCACCACGACCGGGTCGTCCAGCTGGAGACGAACGTCGACGACGTCACCGGCGAGGTCCTGGGCGGCCTTTTAGAGATCCTGATGGAGGAGGGGGCCCTGGACGTCGCCATCGTCCCGGCTCTGATGAAGAAGGGAAGGCCGGCAAACCTCGTCAAAGTTTTGGCGAAGAAGGAGGAGGCGCAGCGGCTCGCCCGGATCGTGATGAAGGAGACGGGAAGCCTCGGGGTCAGGGTCTTTCCTTCCCTTCACCGGTTCGTCGCTGAGAGGGAGGAGAGGGAGGTCGCCTTCGAGATAGAAGGCCGGCCTTTCAGGGTGCGGGTGAAGGTGAGCCTCCTCGGGGACGAAGTCCTCCAGATCAAGGCCGAGCACGACGACTGCCGGCGGATCGCCAGAGAGAGCGGCCTACCCCTGAGGGAGGTGGCGAGGAGGGCGGAGGAGGCGGCGTGGAAGGAGGTGGGCTGACCGATCCCCGGTCCCGACCCCGTCATCCCGCCCGCATCAATATCCTGACCTCTCCCGGATCGTTATACCCTTCCGGTGGATGGGAGAATCAAAAGTTATTACGACCTTTCCATCTAATCGCAAGGTTCTTCTATCTATAGAGGGTCAACCCATCCGGTGCATGTTTCATGACTTCTGATGCCTCCAGAGAGCTCTTCGAGGCCGCCAAGAAGCTGATGCCGGGGGGCGTCAGCAGCCCCGTCCGGGCGATATCCCCCTACCCCTTCTACGTCTCCAGGGCCGAGGGACCCTTCCTCTGGACGGTGGACGGCCAAAAGCTGATCGACTACTGCCTCGCCTACGGCCCCATGATCCTCGGCCACAGACACCCCGCCGTCATGAGTAGGGTCGCAGAGCAGCTGGAGCAAGGCTGGCTCTACGGGACCCCGTCGGAGCTGGAGGTCGACCTCGCCGAAAGGATCGTCGGCCATTATCCGGGCATCGATATGCTCAGGTTCGTCAACACCGGGACCGAAGCTACGATGGCAGCCCTGAGGATAGCCCGGGGTTACACCGGCAAAGAGAGGATCGTCAAGGTGGAAGGAGGCTTCCACGGAGCTCACGACTCCGTCCTGGTGAAGGCAGGCTCCGGCGCCACGACCCTGGGGACCCCCGACTCCCTGGGCGTCCCGAAGGATACTGCCAAAAACACCCTCCAGGTCCCCTACAATGACCTTTCGGCGATCGAATCTCTCCTCGACGGCTTCGACGGTGAGGTGGCGGCGGTGATCATGGAGCCGGTCCTGGGGAACATCGGACCGATCCTCCCCGAGGAGGGGTACCTGGAGGGGGTCCGGCGGCTGACGGAGGATCACGGCGTCCTTCTGATATTCGACGAGGTGATCACCGGCTTCCGGCTCAGCCTCGGGGGGGCCCAGGCCTTCTACGGCGTCGTCCCCGACATGACGACCCTGGGGAAGATCATAGGCGGAGGCTTCCCCATCGGGGTCGTCGGCGGCAGGCGGGATCTCTTGGAGATCGTCGCCCCCAGCGGCGGGGTCTACCAGGCGGGGACCTTCAACGGAAGTCCGGTATCATTAGCCGCCGGGATGGCGACCCTCGACGTCCTGGAAGAAGATAGGGTTATAGAGGTACTCAACTCCGTCGGCGACGGCCTGAGGGCGGCGCTCTCGGATATCGTCGAGGACCTGGGGCTGGGCTACTCGGTGGTGGGGATCGCCTCGATCTTCAAGATCTTCTTCGGCGATCATCCGAGAAACTACGCCGAGGCTCTCAGGTGCGACAAGGCCGGCTACTTCGCCTTCTTCCGGCGGATGCTCGCCTCGGGGGTATTTCTCCCCCCGAGCCAGTTTGAGACGAACTTCTTATCCGCCGCCCACTCCGATGACGTCATCAACGAAACTCTGGAGGCCTACAAGTTAAACCTGAAAAGCTGACGGTGGGAAGCCGCGGAAGCCCTCTAGCGCTGCGGCAGACGAAGACCGCCATATCCCTCCTGGAGGCGAGGGGGATCAAGACGAGTCTATCTATCGTCAAGACGAGAGGAGACCAAGTCCTGGACGTCCCCCTCCACATGGTATCGGGGAGGGGGCTCTTCGTCAAGGAGATCGACGACCGTATGGCTGCAGGCGAGATCGACGTCGCCGTCCACAGCATGAAGGACCTCCCATCCAAGAGGCCGGGAGGGCTCGTCATAGCTGCCGTCCTTCCGAGAGACTCCCCCTTCGACGTCCTGGTGAGCGGCGACGGCGTCACCGTCGACGAGCTTGAGGAGGGGGCGGTCGTCGGGACCTGCAGCATGAGGCGAGCTTCGCAACTGCGACGAGCGAGGCCGGACCTGGTCATCGAGTCCCTCAGGGGGAACCTGGAGACGAGGCTTCGGAAGCTCGACGAGGGGAGGTACAGGGCGATCGTCCTCGCTGAGGCGGGGATAGAGAGGATGGGATACCGTCCCCGATACTCCGTCCTCGACCCCAAGAGGTTCCTTCCTTCGGCAAACCAGGGGGCGATCGCCGTTGTGACGACGAGAGGGAGGGCCGAGGATGCGGTCGGCGAGATCGACCACCTCCCCACCAGAAGGGAGACGGAGGTCGAGCGGGTGATCCTGGAGGCGATCGGCGGCTCCTGCGTCGTCCCCATGGCAGCCTTTGCGAGGCTGGATGGGGGCGAAATCCTCGTCGAGGCCGAGGTATTGTCCCTGGACGGGTCGAGGTTCGTCCGGGTGGACGGGAGGGTCCCGGCGGACGACCACATAAACGGGGCGACGGATCTGAGCCGGAGGCTGGTGGAGATGGGGGGACGCGATCTTGCAGAAGAGGCGGTGAGGAACGTTGGAAAGGTCTGAAGGTGGGAAGGTCTGGCTGGTGGGCGCCGGCCCCGGCGATCCGGAGCTGGTGACCCTGAAGGCCAAGAGGTTGATGGAGGTGGCAGAGGTCGTCTTATTCGACCGGCTCCTCTCTTCTGAGATCCTTGGTTGGGCTGCTGAAGGGGTGGAGACGATCGACGTAGGGAAGCTTCCCGGCCGCCACAAGCTCTCCCAGGAGGAGATAAACGATCTTCTGGTGGAGAAGGCAAGGGAGGGAAAGAGAGTGGTTAGGCTGAAGGGGGGCGACCCCTTCGTCTTCGGGAGGGGGGGCGAAGAGGGGCTCGCCCTCGCCGCAGCAGGCATACCCTTCGAGGTCGTCCCCGGAGTGACGTCGGCGATATCGGTCCCCGCGGGGGCGGGTATCCCCGTCACCCATAGGGGCGTCGCCACCGCCTTCACCGTCGTCACCGGCCACGAGGAGCCGGGAAAAGGCGACGAGCTCGACTGGGAGGCTCTGGCCCGGGTCGGTGGAACCCTCGTCGTCCTGATGGGGGTATCGAGGCTCGCCGATAACGTCTCGGCCCTCCTGCGGGGAGGAAGATCTCCGAAGACCCCGGCGGCGCTGATAGAGAAGGGGTGGAGCCCCGAAGAGAGGCTCGTCGTCGCAAGCCTCGGCGATATCGTCGAGAGGGCGAAGGAGGAGGATGTGGAGTCCCCCGCCATCCTGGTGGTGGGGGATGTGGTCGGCCTATCCGAGAGGCTCAGGCCCCCCGCCATAGCCATCCTGAGGCCTGACAACCGGTCCGACGAGTCGGAGAAGGTCGCCCGAAAGATGGGGTTCAGGCCGATCCTCGCCCCCTCCATAGCCTTTTTGGAGCTGCCCCTCCCTTGCGACCTCCCCGAGAGGATAAAGAGGGCCGATTGCGTCGTCTTCACCAGCGCCACAGGAGCCGAGATCGCCCTCCGGGACCCCGGACTCGCCGATCTTCTCAAGGGGTCGGTCCTGGCCACCATCGGGCCCCGGACAGAGGAGGCGCTGGTGGAGAGGGGTCTATCCGTCGCCGTCGTCCCCGAGAGCTACAGCTCCCGGGGGCTTGCCCTCGCCCTGGCTCCGAGGTTTAAAAGAGTCCTCCTCCTCCGGAGCGCCAGGGGGAGCCCGGAGCTGGTGGCGATCCTGGAGGAGGCAGCGGTCGAGGTCGACGAGGTCCACCTCTACGACATCGCCCCCTCCGAAGACCCGAGGCTCGACTGGCTCATCCGGCGGGGGACTCCCGACATCTACGCCTTCACCAGCGGCTCGACGGCCAAGAACCTCCTCGCGAGGGCAAGAGAGCTGGGATGCGAGGAAGACCTCCGGGATAAGCTCGCGGAGGCGACGGTCGCCGCCATCGGTCCCCCCACCAAAGCGGAGCTTGAGCATCTTGGGGTCCGGGTCGACCGCGTACCCGAGAGGTTCACCTTCGAAGGGATGCTCGAAGAGATCTGGAGGAGAAGATGATAATATTCTCGAAGGTCCTCGCCGACCACGGGACGGTCTGGGACGCCATAAGGGCGGCAGAAGAGGTGGGAGAGCCGATCTCCGCCGACATGATAAGGTTCTCGGGGGAGAAGAAGCCGGTGGTGATGTGGAATATAACCCGCCACTGTAACCTCAATTGTGACCACTGCTACATAGACGCGACGGCCTCCGCCGCCGAGGAACTCACCCTCGAAGAGGGGATAAGGCTCATCGACGACCTCGCCGAGATGAAGGTCCCGATCCTGATCCTCACCGGAGGTGAGCCGCTCCTCAGCCGCAACTTCTACGCCTACGCCTTCCATGCGAGAGAGGTGGGCCTGCGGACGGTGATATCGACGAACGGGACCCTCATAACCCCGGAGGTGGCAGGGCTCCTCGCGGAGGCACAGATCAGGTACGTCGGGGTCAGCCTCGACTCCTGCAGGCGGGAGGTCCACGACAGCTTCAGGGGGGTGGAGGGCGCCCACGAGAGGGCCCTGGCAGGGCTCGTCAACGCCCGGGATGCCGGCCTGAAGACAGGCCTGAGGGTGACCCTCACTCGGGATAACTGGCACGAGGTTCCCGCCCTCCTGGAGCTAGCCCTGGAGATGGAGATCCCCAGGTTCTGCCTCTACCACCTCGTCCCCGTGGGGAGGGGCGCCGGGATATCGGACCGGGACGTCACCGCCGAGGAGAGGAGGTCGGTCATCAGGTTCCTGGCGGAGGCGGCGGTGGAGCTGAAGGACCGGGAGATCGAGATCCTCTCTACCGACTCCCCCATGGACGGGGCGTACCTCCTGGAGATGCTAAAAGACGATCCGGAGAGGCGAGAGCGGGCGAGAAAGCTCCTCAAAAGCTCCGGGGGGTGCACCGCCGGGGTGAAGGTCGCAAATATCAACCACCGTGGAGACGTCCATCCCTGCCACTTCATGCCCGAGGTCGTCGTCGGTAACGTCCGGGAGAGGTCCTTCCGGGATATCTGGATCGACGGCCCAACCCCTGAGCTTCTGGAGCTGAGGGATATCAGGTCTCATCTGAAGGGGGCCTGCAGCGACTGCGAGTACCTCGACGTCTGCGGCGGATGCCGGCAGAAGGCGAGGTACTACTGTGGTGACGTCCTGGGGGAGGACCCTACCTGTGTCGTAAAGGACCTCTTGGGAAGATGAGCCGGAGGGTCCGCCCTCAAGGGCCCACTGCGACATAACCCTTTTTTTCCGTCTACTGCCTGTCGCCGGCGGCGCGGAGGCGAGAGAACTTTGCCACCTTCAGGGCTTTTTTAAATGAAACGGGGCCGCCAGAGATCTCAAAATCGTGGAGGTGGGCAGACGGTATCGGAAAGTTTAATAAACGAGTACAGCCGAATTACCGGTAGGAGTGATTCAAATGGCGGAAGAGAAGAAGAAGGAGACGAAGGAAGACGAAGAGGTCGCAAAGGTAGACCCCATAAAGCCCAGCGAGAAGCGAGGCGGCAGAAAGAGGCTCCTCGACGGCTGCGTATAATCGGGATTGAACACGGCGAGCTGCACTGGCGGCCGCCGTCCTTCACTTTTATCGGTTCATTCAGGCTTCTGGCGTCGCCTCCGGGGGCGGCGCTGGGATCATCTTTCTTTCGTCGTCTATGGCGATGATATCCCTCTAGTCGAAAGGTGGCGTGGCGTCATCCGAGGATAAAGATCGCCGATTATTCTTCGACCTCTCCGACCTAAAGGTTTAATGTAGATGGCAAAAGAGACCTGACCTGTGGCCATACAGCTCTTAAACGACATCATCGTCATATTCCTCATATCGATAGTCGCCATCTTCGTCGGCCACCGGCTGAAGGTGCCGGTCGTCGTCGGCTTTCTGGCGACGGGGGTTGTGGCCGGACCCCACGGACTGGGACTGATCCAGGAGGTGGAGCAGATCGAGGTCCTCGCCGAGATCGGGGTCGTCCTCCTCCTCTTCGCCATAGGGATCGAGTTCTCCTTTGAGAAGCTGTTCAGGATCAAGAGGGCCACTCTGGTGGGTGGACCCCTCCAGGTCGCCGTCACCTTCATTGTGACTACCTTCATCGGCATCAAGATCGGCCTTCCCTCAAACGAGGCGATCTTCGCCGGGTTTCTCGTATCCCTCAGCAGCACGGCGGTCGTCCTGAAGATCATGCAGGATAAGGACGAGGTCGACACTCCCCACGGCGGAAACACCCTGGGGGTTCTGATCTTTCAGGATATCGTCGTCGTCCCCATGATGCTCCTGACCCCGCTGCTCGCGGCACAGTACTCTGAGAGCCTGGGGATGCCGCTCCTCTTGATGCTGGCGAAAGGCGTCGGGATAATCGTCCTTGTGATAGTGGGGGCGAAGCTGATCGTCCCCGCCCTCCTCTACCAGGTCGTACGGCTCAGGTCGAGCGAGCTCTTCCTCCTGACCGTCGTCCTCATCTGCCTCACCGTCGCCTGGATATCCTTCACCGCCGGCCTCTCCCTGGCCCTCGGAGCGTTCCTCGCGGGGCTGATCATCTCCGAGTCGGAGTACAGCTACCAGGCTCTGGGGAACATCCTCCCCTTCAGAGACGTCTTCACCAGCTTCTTCTTCGTCTCCATCGGGATGCTCCTGGACGTCGGATTCTTCTTGGAGAGGGCTGATCTCCTCGTGGCGGTGGCCCTGGGGGTTCTGATCCTGAAGGCTGCGATCGCCGGGGGCGTATCCCTCCTCCTGGGCTACCCCCTCAGGACGGGGATCCTGGTGGGGCTCGCCCTCGCTCAGATCGGGGAGTTCTCCTTCATCCTCTCCAAGACGGGGCTCGACTCGGGGATCATAAGCCAGTTCGAGTACCAGATCTTCCTCGCGGTCTCGATCTTGACGATGGCAGCAACCCCCTTCGTCATCGCCGCCTCCCCGAGGGCGGCCGACCTCCTCTACCTCCTCCCCCTCCCCGAGAGGCTTAAGGCCGGCCTCCCCTTCGCCGCGATCCCCGAGAAGAGGGAGAATCATCTGGTGATCGTGGGCTACGGCTTCGTCGGTAGGACTCTGGCGAGGGCCGCCCGGGTCGGAGATCTCTCCTACATGGTCCTGGAGATGAACCCGGATAAGGTGAGGGGGGAGAGGGCGAACGGCGAGCCGATCCACTACGGCGATGCCACCCAGGAGCTCGTCCTCCGGCACGCCGACGTGGATAAGGCGAGGGTCGTCGTCGTAGCCGTATCCGACGAGATGGCGACCCGCAGGATCGTGGAGCTGGCGAGGAGGATCAACCCCAAGGTCTACATCATGGCACGGGTACGCCACCTCGCCGAGGCGGCTCCCCTCTATGACCTGGGGGCGGACGAGGTCGTCCCCGAGGAGTTTGAGACCTCGGTGGGGATCTTCTCCCGGGTCCTCGCCAAGTACCTGGTTCCCCGAAACGAGATCGAGAAGATGATCGTAGAGGTCCGGTCCCTCGGCTACGATATGTTCAGGAACACCGAGATCGAGCCTGCCAAGATCTCGGATCTGAGGCGGTACCTCCCCAACGTCGAGGTCGTCACCGTCAAGGTGGAGGAGAGGGCCCCGGCCTGTGGCAAGACCCTCGCCGATATAGCCCTCAGGAAGACCCTGGGGGTGAACGTCATTGGGATCATCAGGGAGTCGGGGAACGTCCTGAACCCTCACAGCGATACCGAGATCGCCGCCGGGGACGTCCTCCTGGTCCTGGGGACCTCTGAGCAGATCGCCAGGTCGAGGCACCTCTTCAGAGACACCGTCAGGTACCCCCGGGCGGGGGCCGGGGCTCTCAGGCATCCGGAAGAGGCCGCCTCCAGGGATGGCGAGGTCGGATCTATGGACGCCGGCGCGCCGGACCGACCCGACCGGAAGGAAGGCTGAGGCCTCGGCCCCCGGGCCCTCAGAGGATCTCCTGACGGTCTCTTCGTCCAAAAGTTAGATATAATAATGATGACAGATTATCTTCTGTCAGGGAGATGGCCTCTGGGAATCCCAAAATTGGTTTGCAGGATAATCGTCTGCTTAAAGCACACATAGAACCTCCCGGATAGGACCGTCCTCTGTATTAGAAGACGAGAACATAAGGGCAGCTTTGAGCCGGGGGGCGAAAAGCCCTCCGGCCTCCCTCCAACTCCCCGTTTTCGCCCGCTCCTTTTATCTCTTTTCAGATCCGGAAGATCGGCGGAGAAAGCTATAAAATATAAGAGAGCCTTCATGGAGTTGGTGGATTAAAAATGAAAGAAGAAGTATTCTTCGGCGAAGGGATGGTGGGGGTCAAGAAAGATTACCCCGATCTCTACGAGGCGATCGTCGGCCTCAACGAGGCGACGTACACCGGAAAGGTCATCGACTATCGGACCCAGAAGCTCATCGCCATAGGGATCGCCGCCGCGTCCGCCGACGAGAGGGCGACGAAGAAGCAGATGATGAGCGCGAGAAAGGAGTTCGACGTAACAAAGGACGAGATCGTCGACGTCCTGAGGGTCGTCCTCCTCACCTCGGGGATGCCCCCCTTCACCAAGGCGATGAAGATCCTGTACGAGCTTAAGTAGAGGGCGTTAATTGGGTCGAATTTGAGGGGGGAGGGAAGTCGAGACGACGGCAGCTCTCCCCTCAAGCCGCATTCATCTCCTCTTCTCCATCCTTCATCTCCTCTTCTCCATCCTTCATCTCCTCTTCTCCATCCTTCATCTCCTTCTCCAGCTTCTTGACCGTATCCCTAAGCTGTATAGCCCTCTCGAAGTCCAGGGCGTCAGCCGCCGCCCTCATCTCTGCCTCCATCTCTATGATGACGTTCGGGATATCCGACTTGGGGATGTGCCTCGTCTCGGTGATCTCGACGGCCTTCTCCCGGATCGGCTTTATTATCGTCTGGGGGACGATCCCGTGCTCGGCGTTGTACCTCATCTGGAGGGACCGCCTCTCCTCGGTCTTTCTTACCGCCCCCCGGACTGAGTCGGTCAGTCGATCGGCGTATAGGACGACCCGGGAGTTGGCGTTCCGCGACGCCCTGCCGATCGTCTGGATGAGGCTCCTTTCGTCCCGGAGAAATCCTTCTTTGTCCGCGTCCAGGATTCCAATGAACCCCACCTCGGGGATGTCGAGCCCCTCCCGGAGGAGGTTGATCCCCACCAGGACGTCGAACTCTCCGAGGCGGAGCTCCCGGATGATCTCGGTCCTCTCGATCGTCTGGATCTCGGAGTGGAGGTAGCGGGCCCGGATCCCGTTTCTCGCGAGATAGTCCGTCAGCTCTTCTGCGAGCTTCTTGGTCAGGGTCGTCACCAGGGCACGATCCCCGATCTCGACGACTTTCTCGATCTCGAGCATCACGTCCCGGACCTGCCCCTCGGCGGGCCGGACCTCGACCTCAGGGTCGAGGAGGCCCGTCGGCCGGATTATCTGATCAACCACCTGGCTGGACCTCTCCAGCTCGTAGGGGCCGGGGGTAGCGGAGACGAAGATCGTCCGTCTCATGAATCGCTCGAATTCCTCGAATTGGAGCGGCCGGTTGTCGTAGGCGCTAGGAAGACGGAAGCCGTAGTCTACGAGGCTTTTTTTCCGGGACCGGTCGCCCCGGTACATCGCCCGGAGCTGTGGGATCGTCTGGTGGCTCTCGTCGATCACCAGTAGGAACTCCTCGGGGAAGTAGTCGAGGAGGCAGTAGGGGGGCTCGCCGGCCTTCCGGCCGTCGAAGTGGCGGGAGTAGTTCTCGATCCCCTTGCAGCTTCCCGTCTCTTCGATCATCTCGATGTCGTAGAGGGTCCTCTGCCGCAATCGGTGGGCCTCCAGCATATCGAGCTCCTGCAGCCTCTCTTCCAGCTCCTCCAGGATTGATCGGATCGCCCCCTTCTGCTCCTCCTCGGGGATGACGTAGTGGCGGGCGGGGTAGGCGTAGAAGTACCTCATATCCTCGCGCAGGGCGCCGGTCCTCCGGTCGATCTCCGATATCCTCTCCACCACGTCGCCGAATAGTTCAATCCTCACGATCTCGTCGAAGTAGCCGGGGACGAGGTCGATCGTCTCCCCCTTCGCCCGGAACCTGCCCGGCGCCAGCTCCATCTCGTTTCTCTCGTACTGGATCGAGACGAGCCGCTCCAGGATCTCCCTGCGGGAGATCTGGTCTCCGACCTTCAGCTCAAATCCCATCTTCATGAAGTTTTCGGGGTTCCCCAAACCGTAGATGCAGGAGACGGAGGCGACGACGATGACGTCTTGCCGGGATAAGAGGGAGGCGGTCGCCGCCAGGCGCATCTGCTCGATCTTGGGGTTGATGGAGGAGTCTTTTTCGATGTACTGGTCTTTAGCCGGGATGTAGGACTCGGGCTGGTAGTAGTCGTAGTAGGAGACGAAGTACTCGACCCGGTTATTGGGGAAGAACTCCCGAAACTCGTTGTAGAGCTGCGCGGCGAGGGTCTTGTTGTGGGCGATGACGAGGGTCGGCTTTTTGACGGCGTCGATGACCTTGGCTACGGTGTAGGTCTTCCCCGAACCGGTGACTCCGAGGAGGGTCTGGAGGCTCTGGCCAGAGGCGAGGCCCGATACGAGCTTATCGATAGCCCCGGGCTGGGAGCCCTTCGGCTCGAAGTCGGAGGCGATGGCGAACTGGGGATCCGAAGATGGATCAGGAAATTGGCTTGGTTTCATCATGGGGGTGCCGTCGATGTGGACTTCGGGATGGGAAGTAGTTTTTGCCCTGGGGCGGCCCAAGTTAGCCCCTCGTGATCAGGTCGGGGGCGAGCCTCGCCCTCCTGAGGGGGGGGAGGTCTCCGAAGATCCCCATCTCCTCCCCCCGGATGACGAGGGCTCCGATGATCCCTGGGACCGCCACCGCATGGAAGGAGTCTGCGAGGGAAGCGCCGTCGGTGACGGCGTTGCCCAGGGCCGTCGCCGCGGCGTCGGCGAGGGTGACGTCCTCGGAGACGACGACGGCCGCATCCGCAGAGCCGAAGCTGATGGATGGGCCGACGGTCCCGCTGCTGGTGCAGATGCCCAGGGGCTTTTTTCGCGGCAGGATCTCGAAGGCGAGGTCTTTGAGGGGGGAGACTCCGGCGTAGATCCCCATCAGGACGGGGCGATCGGCGACGAGGGCGACGTCCCCGCCGTTGTCGACTATGGCGTGGGTCGCCCCGGCCTCCATCATCGCCTCCAGGGCGAAGAGGGCGATCGTCCCCGCGACGCTGCTCATGGGGCCGATACCGATGGCATAGGCCGCCCTCGCCATCTCCCTGACGATTTGGGGCGCCTCGTCGATGGGGAGGTCGTAGGGCTCCAGGGTTACGAGGAAGAAGGGGTCGGATCTGATGAACTCCTCGAGGAGCGCCCGCTGGAGGGCGATCGCATCCTTCGCCGCCTCCAGGTGGTCTCTCTCCTGGGCGGTGATGGTGACGATCGTCTCCTTCAGCCGGAACCTCTCCCTCTGGAGATCTGATGCCTCCGTCACCCTCTCGTCACCCCTCCGCCGGAGGCTCCGCATCCATCAACGTCCTTCCTGCCCCCTTCAGAGCCTTTGCGACGATCTCGCGCCTCCCCCTCAGGAGGACCTCGATCTCTTCGCCGTAACTCACCATTATCGGCTCTGCCACCTCGTAGAGCCTCGACAGCTGCCCCATCCCCGCCTCCGACGACGGCAGGCGGATGACGAACTCCTCCTGGGGAGGAAGCTTCTCTGCGATCATATCGAAGAGGACTTCGATGCCGTGGCCCTCCCGGGCGGATATGAAGACTGGGTTTGGGGCCAGGTCCCGGATCAGATCGGACCGTTCCAGGGCGACCTCGGGGTCGATCCTGTCCACCTTGTTCAGGACCGATATGATGGGGGCGTAGCATCCGCAGTCCCAGAGGGCCTCGTGGCAGGAGGCGACCCGATCTCTCAATAGCTCCGGCGGATCGGAGAGGTCCACCACCAGAAGGACCAGGTCCGCCTCGACGATCTCCGCCAGAGTCGACCGGAAGGCCTTGATCAGAAAGAGGGGGAGGTCGTCGATGAACCCGACGGTGTCGGTGAGGAGGAACCGTCTATCCCCCGCCGCCACCGCCCGGGTCGTGGGGGAGAGGGTGGTGAAGGGCTGGTCTATTGCGGCGACGGACTCCTCGGCGAGTCTGTTGAATAAGGTGCTCTTTCCGGCGTTGGTGTAGCCCGCCAGGGCCACCAGGTCGAAGCCCTGCTCCTTTCGCCTCTTGCGCCTCCTCTCCCCCGTCTCCTCCACCCCCCGGAGCTCCGCCCTGATCTTCGCCATCCTCCCCGTGATGTCCCGATACATCGAGACGTCGTACCTCCCCGATCCCCGGTACCCTGGCCGCTCGCTCAGCTTCTTCAGCGACTCCATCGTCTTTACGAAGGGCGCCTCGTAGGAGAGGCGGGCGAGCTCCACCTGGAGGATCGCCTCCCGGGTGGAGGCCCGGGAGGCGAAGATCTCCAGGATCAGGTTGAACCGGTCCATCGGCTGGAGGAGAAACTCCTTGTTGATGTTGAAGATCTGGCCGGGGCTGAGGGGGTCGTTGAATATCAGCTTCTCCGGCTCGTAGGATGAGGCCTCGGCGATCTTCCCCCTCCCCAGCTGAAACCTCCTGTCCCTCCCCCTCCGCTGGGAGACCTCGGCGAGTACCCTGTAGCCTGCCGCCTCGGCGAGCCCCCGGAGCTCCGCCACCACCTCGGGGCGGAGTTCTTCCTTCGGGTCCTCCCGGAAGAGGAGGACCGCCGTCTTCTCCTTCGTCATATCCCTCCCGCCGCCTCTCTTCCGGCTCCAAAGCCCAGTTCCTCGTCCATCAGCTTCAGGGCGAGCCTCCGCCCCGCAAAGGAGGCGTGGTGGGCGAGCTCCATCGCCCTCCTCTCTCCCCGAGACTCGGGATACTTGAACTCCCGCCCCAGGATGCTTTCGACCCGCCACCGGGCGAGGTTGTAGAGGTCGCCCCTCTCGGCGATGACGACGCCCGAAAGCCCCAATACCGACTCCTCGATGAGACCGATAACCACCTCCATATCCACCGACCCTGCTACCAGGGGTACGAGCCTCATCCCCCTCGCCCTCTCGATCCCCTCGGGGGATATCCTCGCCTCCACCGAGGCAGAGACCATGATGTACCTATCGCCTTCCGCGTGCCTCCCCGATATGTCGACCGCCACCACGTCCAAAGTACCATCTCTTTAGTCGGATCGGCTTAAGAGGTCGATTATGGCGTGGTTCTCGACGACATCCGTCGCCATCTCCAGGGTTAGCCCCGCCCCTCTGGCGATCTCGATCGCCCTCTTTCGGTCGATGAGGTCCTCGGGGGCGTGGGCGTCGGTGTCGACGACGATCTTCGCCCCCGCCTCCAGGGCGAGCCTCGCCACGTGGCCGTTCGTCGAATTGTGCCCTCGCCTGGCAGTCAGCTCGAGGCAGACGTTGTTCTCCCTCGCCAGGTAAGCCTCCTCGGGGGTTATAAAGCCCGGATGGGCGAGGATATCGGCCCCGATCTCCAGGGCTTTGCGGTTTGTACCAGGAGCCACCGGCTCCACGGGAGTCTCTCCGTGGACGACGATAAGATCGGCGCCGAGCCTCCGGGCGAGGGTTGCGAGCTTCTCCATCTTCGCCGGGGGGACATGGGTGAGCTCGACGCCGGAGAGGATTCTCATATCCAGAACCTCCTCCAGCTCCTTCACCTTGGAGACCTGTTCTAATACCGTCTCCACGTTGGTGAAGTCGACGTGATCTGTGATCCCAAGAGCCCTATATCCCTTCATCTCGGCCCTCCGGACGAGCTCGCTGGGGATAAGCTCGCCGTCGCTGAATACGGTGTGAGTGTGAAGGTCGATCATAGGCTCGCCTGAATCACAAACATTATTAAGTATTGCCTTCAACAGAACCCGCCCAAGATAACGCCGGGAGTTTTAGATGACCACCGCCATCAGACGTTTGGTACTGGACGTATTGAAGCCCCATGTTCCCACAATCCTGGATCTCGCCGACGCCCTCAGCAAGCTCGGCGGGATCACCGGGGTGAATCTGAGCCTCTCCGAAGTGGACCAGCAGACCGAGACGATCAAGATCACCATCAAGGGGGACAAGATCGACTATCTCGCCGTGGAGTCTGTGATAGAGGACTTCGGCGGCGTCATCCACAGCATCGACGAGGTCGTCGCCGGAAAAGAGATCGTCGAAGTGGTGGAGACCGCTCAGGACCGATGACTTTCGGCCCTGAACCGCTTCGATCGGCGGAGATCTCGCGGAACGGCTGGCCGGGTCCTTGCCCATCGGCAGGCATGATCAAACGCGCCTTTTCTTGATCATTTTGGCGATCTCTTTTACGAGGGCGGTCTTCGCCCCCCTCTTGGGGACCAGGACGCGGCCGGACTTCTCCCACCACTCTTTTGGGTAATGCTTATCCCTTTGCGCCTCCGCCTGCAACCCCAGCTCCATGGCCGCCATAATGATCTCGTCGATGGATGGTCTATCAATGGCGTCGCGCTTTGAGATCGCTCTTCCCTGGCCCCTGGACCTCGCGGCGTCGATGTAGGCGGGCCAGATCACCACTCGCCCCTCTTTCTTGGACATACGAGGAGGTATCATGCGCCTTTGCGGGATAAGATTTTTGGCCCTTTCGACCTGTCCGCATGATCGATGGTCTCGTCCTCTCCGCCATCGATCCTTTCGCCCTCTCCACGTCTCTGGGGCGGTTTGGGATAGCCTTTTAGAGAAGAAATGCCGAAATGATCCCTGGAGTTCGTGATCATGAGCGAGAATGACTATCCCACCGCCAAGGTCGGGGACCAGGAGGTCCCATGGGATCCCGAGCAGCTGAGGAGGATCCAGGAGCATCCCTGCTTCAGCGAGAAGGCATGCCACCGCTTCGGCAGGATGCACCTCGCCGTCGCCCCTCGGTGCAACATCCAGTGCAACTACTGCGTTCGAGACTTCGACTGCGTCAACGAGTGCAGGCCGGGAGTGACGAGCCAGGTCCTCTCCCCGGAAGAGGCCCTGGCCAGGGTCGACGAGGTGATGGAGAAGATCCATTATATCAAGGTGGTGGCGGTGGCGGGTCCCGGCGAGCCGCTCTATAACGAGGGGACCTTCGAGACCTTCCGGCTCGTAGGAGAGAAGTATCCCCAGGTCATCTTGTGCGTTAGCACCAACGGCCTCCTCCTCCCCGACACCATCGACCGCCTCGACGCCCTCGGCGTCAGCAACGTCACCGTCACCCTGAACGCCGTAGACCCCGAGATCGGAAAGGAGATCTACGAGTACGTCACCTATGAGGGGAAGAAGTACACCGGCCTGGAGGCTGCGGAGATCCTCCTCGACCACCAGCTGAGGGGCCTGGAAGAGGCGGTAAAAAGGAAGATGATCGTCAAGGTGAACACCGTCCTCATCCCCACCATCAACGACGACCACGTAATGGAGATCGCCAAGACGATCAAGGGTCTGGGGGTCTACATCCAGAACGTTATGCCTCTGATCCCCCAGTACCGCTTCTCCCACCTCTCGCCCCCCAGCAGGGCCGAGAAGAAGAAGGTTCAGGACGACCTCGCCAAGATCATGAAGCAGATGAGGCACTGCCGGCAGTGCCGGTCCGACGCCATAGGAAAGCTCGGCTGCGACATCCAGCAGGAGTTTGAAAAATCTGATTAGCACCACCGTCGATCCGAACCCAAGGCATAGGTGGGCGATGATGGTGATAAGGAAGATCATAAAGATCGACGAGTCCCTATGCGACGGGTGCGGAAATTGCATCCTCGCCTGTCCCGAGAACGCCATCGAGATCATCAACGGCAAGGCGAAGGTCGTGAGGGAGAGCCTCTGCGACGGCCTCGGCGCCTGCATCGGCAAATGCCCCGCGGGCGCCCTATCGATGGAGGTGCGGGAGGCAGAGGAGTTCGACGAGCTGGCGGCGAAAGCGGCCGTCGAATCGGCCCGCCAGGCCCGATCGCCGGGGCGCGGGAGGGGCTGCGAGGACGGCCCCACCGAGGGGGAAGGCGGCTGCCCCGCAGCCCTGTGGGGGACGGGCGCGGGAGCAGGAAGGCTCGCCTCCTCCAAGCTCGCCGAAAGGCGGAGCAGCCCCTCGGGTCCGGGGACGGCGGGCGACGCACCCCGGCCGGAGATCTCCAACTGGCCGGTCCAGATGAGGCTCGCCGCCGTCGACTCGCCTTCGTTCGACGGAGCCCGCCTCCTGATCGCAGGAGACTGCACCGCCTTCGCCTCTCCAGCCGTCCACCTGGATTTTATCAGGGGGAGGACGACCCTCATCGGCTGCCCGAAGCTCGACGAGAGGGAGAGCTTCGTCGAGCGGCTCGCCGCGATCCTCGCCGCCCACAATGTGGAGGATATCACCGTTTTGGAGATGGAGGTCCCCTGCTGCTCGAACCTGGAGACCTTCGTCCGGCAGGCGATGAAGAGGGCGGGAAAGGAGGTGCCGATGAAAAGCGTCATTCTGGGGATCGACGGGGAGGTGCAGGGGTGAAGACGGCGCAGAAGGTAGGTGGGTTGCCGGGAAGGTGGCGAAGGGCGACAGGGTTCGGGCGGTGGGCGAGGTATCCGAGTACCAGGGGAGCCGGGAGATCTCCGTCAAGAGGTCGGCGGACGTAGAGGTCCTCATATGACGTTGATAGCGGACGGTTCAATCAGGGTCCTCCAGCTCGACGGCAAGACCCTCTACGCCGAAGACGACGCCCAGGCGATGCCCCTGGGTGCGAGAGGCCGAAAGGCGATGAAAAGCCGAGAATTGCGGCTATTGCCTCGGGTCTCAGAGGGTGATATATGCCTTCGACTTCTCATATTATCGTGGGGTCTGCAAGATGGGCGAGGCTCGCGGCACAAAAGCCGAAAAGAAGATTAAGGTCGTATTCGAGGGCGGTGTCTTCAAGCCGCTTGGAGATGTTAAGCTGACAGGAGGGTACCGAGGCCTTCGTTGTCGTGACTACTCCCCGCCCTGAAGGGCGGGGCTTCTAGCTTTTGGCAGAGACTGTAGCCCCAGTCTCAAAATGTTTATCGCCGCATTCTCGTCACGGTCCATGACCAGCCCGCATTGAGGACATTCATGGACCCGATCCGATAGCGACTTCTTGACTTTAAGACCGCACCTGGAACATAGCTGACTTGTGTTCCTGGGATCGACTAGAACCACCATCGAACCGGCGCTCTCAGCCTTGTACGATGTGGTTATCACTAGCATCCTCCAGGCAGCGTCTGATATGCTTTTAGCCAGGCAGTGGTTCTTAAGCATGTTCGTGATACTCAGATCCTCGAAAGCGATCAGACCGAACCTTTCGACCAGGTTGTGACTGACCTGATGAGCAAAATTGTATCTGCGGTTGGCTATCCGCTCATGGGTCCGCTGGACGACTTTGAGAGCTTTCCTCCTCTCAAAAGTTCCCTTCTCATATTTGGATAGTCGTCTATTAGCTTTGGCCAACGCCTTCTCCTCAGAT
>Ga0334900_1000525_pt1 | contig 54805 bp, 67 predicted proteins | sample GraSluR3_MG_2_FD_207231 | JGI IMG/M metagenome (GOLD analysis project Ga0334900, IMG submission 207231) | Sludge microbial communities from methane-producing bioreactor in Wageningen University, Netherlands - Granular Sludge_31_08-R3 | ecosystem: Engineered > Bioreactor > Anaerobic >... | reverse complement strand
TTTTGTTAATTTTACCATCGTCTTGTAATTGTTTTAGTGTTTATTTCTTTCTTTTTACAAATATCTAAAATTTTTACAAGACACTTTTTTTTTATAGTACCAGACACACAAAATAAGGGTGGTATCAAAAATCATCAAGCTTCATGTTTGTGCCGGTTGGCAATGATGTTTTCCCTGTTATTGGAATATTATACTTTTCGATAAAGTAAGATTCATCGATTTCATACTTAGTCAACAGCATTTGTTCAATTTGGATTTGTTCGTCAGGTTTCAAGTTTAAAGTTTCATCCCATTCAAATCGAACATCTGTGCTTGGTATGATACCATGAAGATGGCACAGAGGTAGAAGCTGATCGTTAATTATATCCTTAACCATATCGCAATCGCTTGCAACTAGTCTATTAAGTATCTCTAAGTGTACTTGCGATTGAGACAGTGATGAGCCGCTGTCAAGCGTCATGGTCTGCCCAATTAAAATTTTTGACAATTCATTATTACAGCGCTCAATGCGTTTATCATAAACATTGAAGCTATCTTTTGTTCCGCTTTCAGTAAATTCTATCTCAGTATCTTCATTAAACCTAGCCCATTGTTTAGGACCCATGGACTCCATCATTGAATCTATCCTGCTCAATTCTTGAGGATCACGTGTTGTCGTTTTTGCAATTCTCATGGGCATACCAAACATTTCGCCAAACTGATCCCAAAATGCAGCCATATTCTTCTTAGATATTTGGTGCGGCGTGCATTTCAAAAGTAAACCTAGGTTGTCAAAATCACCAGCCTCGATGAGATAATTTGAATATGGTACATCGCGATAGAATATGCCTGTTTTAGGATCGTCACCCGGTTCTTTTGTAACTAAACCAAGTTCAGGTATTACGTGCTTTCTAGGCACAAGCTTAACATTTTCAAATGTTTTTACCTTACCTCTTAAAATCACATCTCCTAATTCAACTAATGTGTGCCCCCAGTAGCGGCTATCGAGAATGTGCTCAAGTAAGTCTTTGAACCATTTTGTTTCGAAAATTTGTGTTAATTCAGGTAGTTCCTCGCCTGTTGCAGAATGTACTAGTTTAAACGATTGCTGCATTGTCATTTTTTTTCTTTGGTCAATTGCACCTGAAATATGTCCATCAGCAATCACATCGCTATAAATATCGTATAATCTGCTACGATTAGGATGTTCAATATTAATTGCCATTTGCCAGGCATTTCTCCAATCGCGAATATCCTTTTTAGTAAGAGCAGCGGTTTTTAGCTGCAGTTCAACTAATAGTTTGTTTTTTTTTTCCATTTTACCAGTCGTATTCATTTGCATCATCACTGCCAAAGCTTATGCTTCCTCCAGTGGATTGTCCATTATCGTCAGTAAGAAGTGGCAGATCGGGTGTTATGTTGCCTTTAGCAATATCTCTCAATTGTGCTATAGCTCTATCGTAACGCTCTATCCTTATTTCCAGTCCCATTTTACCGGGCAACCACGAGGCAAGATGATATAGGCTCACATCACAAGTAATTGTTACTATTAAATGATTCCTGGCGTCGGCTGTTGCCGCAAAAATTGCAAGCACGTCATATTTGCCACGCAGATACGTAGATACTTCCTCTATTGCAGTTTTTTCAGCACGTAAGCGTGTCGACTCTTCGAACTGTTGTATTGTATCGAGCGTTCGCTGATCTGCTACTATTTTATAATCTTCTTCTGTTAAAAACATAATATCATATGGTTATGTATAATGCAGTTTTTTCAATATCTTGAATTGTACACTTGAGCCTTTTGCGTTTAACCCAATTTTTTATTGTGCGTTTAGGAATAGCAATTGGTTTGTTTTTCCATAAAATCACAAAATATTTGTACTTAGTGAGTTTACGTAATCTGTTTGCCTTTTTTATCGCCCGATTTAATCTATACTCAAACAGTATTTTTTTAAATTTTGCCATTTTACCAAGTATTTTTAGGTTTTTTTCTTGTACCAAAGCTGGGTTTGTGGTTTCCACCTCTCGATCTGCGTTGTAGAAGATAAATAGCTCCTTCGTCAGCATCAGGTGCATCGTCATGTGATCTGCTTCCTTTCTCAAACGCAAGTAGTTGTGTTATGCCGGTAAGCATGTCTTTGTCGTTTTTCTTATCAATATTGTAATAAACAACACCACGTTCCCAAAGCGGCGAAATAGCCTCAATTCTTTGAAATTTATCCGGTTTCTTTCTCTTATCAGGTCTTATAGGTAGCATGTAGCCTCTTAATTTTGCTTCTCTCTCAAATTCATCAAGGATTATATCCTGTAGAAAATTGGCTTCAATATAATAGTCACATATAGCCTTACCCGAAATTCTTTCATGTAAATCGTAAAACCACCTTACCATCTCCGAAATAGAGCATTGTCTGACGAATGCATCGATATTGTGAAGCTCTGTCCCGCGTTTGCCCCACAGCTTTATTGCTTTATAATCATTTTTAGTGCTGCTTTTAAAAGAAGGGTCGCAATAAGCAATTAAGTAGTCATATTTATCAAAGCTTGGCAATTTCTTCCATTTCAACCAATTTTGTTTGAAAACAGCCCCTTCGGTTATTGGGTTATTCATCATTTCTTTTTGAAACGCCCGGTAACCCATAAATTCTTGCATTTCTTTCAATTCCTCTGCGCTCCATTTTTCCTTCCAAGTTGGTTCACCATCTGCAGTAAGTGCATTGGTGGTTGATACATATACGCCTGCTGATTGTGAAATTTTTTCTAATACGCTGACTCGACTGATCACATTACCAACCATTATGAAACGCCCCCGTCCTCCGTCGAGTGCACCAAAAAGGGCTTCTTTAACCCAGTCAACAAGTTTATTTACACGTGCTTCGTTTTGCACGAGCTCGTCATCGTCTAAGTCATCAATAACAATGTAGTCCGGGCGTTTATCTCTAAACCGCAAACCTCGAGGAGATTGCCCTCTACCACGTGCAAAAAATGCACAATTGTCGTTAGTAACAAATTCTCCTTCTTCCCATGAGCCGGCTTTAACTTGTACGCCAAAATCATTTATATATCTTTGATTAGCCTTAAGCTCTGCTTGTAAGTCGCTAAGTAATGTAATTGCATTAGTTTCGGATTTCCCAACCAGAACCATTACGTTTAGTTCACCCAGTGCTTTTAGCCACAGTGGGGTGAAAATGTCAAAATGAGTTGATTTTGCATGTCCACGCGCCCACTTGAATACTCCTTTTAGGTTTTTTGTTTTGCGAATTTTATTGGCTGCTCTTAGTTGAAAATCTGCAGTTTCGCATTTAACGTAGTGTGGAAAGTAATATTCGCAAAATTCACCGTAATTCTTTAACAATTTTTCGATACGAAGTGATTTCTGACTTGGGGTTTCGGGTAAAATGAATAAGGGAGTAAGGCTCTCTATATCTTCACAGTGAGCATCCCATCGTTTTCGAGCTTCTATTAAAGCAGCTGAGCTCATATTAACTCTTTTGTGTTAATTGCTCGCTGATGTATAGATCTTGGTATTTCGTAATTGCTTTAATTAGTTCAGGTGTGATAGCCTGGTCGATTGTCATGCGATATTGTAACCACTTGCTGAATGCCATGAAGACCTCAATAACATCTACTACATTAGCTTTCTTGTCTAATTTTTCTATTACAGCAGCAAACTTGCTTAGTTTATCGCCCAAGCCTGCTAAATCAGCAGGATTATCACTTTCATTAACGTCATCTAATATTTTATTTATGCCCAATAAAAGTTTATTGACGAGTTCTGGTCTCGTTATGTTGCTGGCGGCTCTAAGAGCTCTCCAACCGCCATCTTTTACCCACTTCCCAAGCGTAGCTTGGGTAACGCCAGCTTTTTCAGCTGCCGACCTTGCTGTCTCCCCATTTAAATAAAGAATACGAGCATACTCACGTTTTGCCTCAAGACTTGTTTTTTTTGCCATTTTTATAGAAATACATGATTCTTAATGCAAAACTCTTGAGTATTCTGCTTAATTGCAAGTGCTTATATAACGCTTATACGCATTAGTTTAACTGTTAGACTAATATTTGTTTGAAAAAAAATAAAACCTCAAGTTTGAGCTCACTTTGTGATTAAAATAAAAAAAAGCATATGCATAATTACATTAATTAATGGCAAAAATTGGTAAAATAAAATTGTACGGAGAAATAGGCAGATGGCAACATTCAGCCAATTCAATAAGTACTATGCTTGAACAATTAGCTACATCACATGATGAGATTGAAATAAGAATGCATTGTTACGGAGGCGAGGTTTTTGAAGGATACGCAATATTCAACGCTATTAAGAATTGTGAGAAAAAAGTAACAATAATAATCGATGGAATAGCCGCGAGTATGGCAACTATAATTATGCTAGCTGCTGACGAAATTCAAATTGCCAGGAATGGTTTCTTAATGATTCATGCACCTAGCGGCTATAGTTATGGCGATGCACAAAAGCATATTAATACAGCTAAGCTTCTTCGCAAACTTGAGGCAACTGTCTTGAGTGAATATTCTAAGCGAAGTGGCCAGAAATCAAAAGATTTTCGCAAATATTTAGATGGCAACGATTACTGGTTCACAGCATCTGAGGCAAAAGCCTTAGGACTAGTTGATGTTATTATCGATCCTATTGAAGAATTAGAAACAATCGACAAAACAACGGCTGAAAGTTTAGGCTCAAAAAATCTTTTTTCAAAATATGTAGCCTTATCACAACCCGATTTATTTAATAATAATTTGAAAATAAAAAAAATGAAAACTATTGCATTAAAACTCGGATTGCAAGAAAATGCAAACGAAACCGAAATTTTAAAAAAAATTGATCAACTGATTACTACTGCACAATCCTCAGATGTAATTAAGAAAGAATTAGAAACATTACGCTTGAGTAATATAACGTCGGTAGTTGACGAAGCTGTTAAACAAAAACGTATCACAGCTGATAAAAAAGATCAATTTATTGAGGTAGGGAAAAAAGCCGGTGTTGAGATACTAAAAGCAACACTTGAAACCATACAGCCGGCTCAAAAAGTTACAAGCGTAATTAGTAAAAACGGTAATAATAATAATAGTGAATATACTAAGCTGAGTGAAGTACCCGCATCAGAATTAGTTGAAATGCGTGAAAACGACAAAGAAAAATATGTGAAATTATTCAAGGCAGAGTATGGTTTCGCACCGGAAATGTAGAATTAAATAAGAATTAAAACCAAATTAAATTAAATTGAAATGAGAAAAGTAATGACAATTTTAGCGGCAATAATTATGAACACTTTTTTTGGTGTTCTTATCGCAAGTATAATTGGATTCAATCCTATTGCAGGAGTAATAGGTGCTAATCTACTAAGCTTAATACCGATGATTCCGGCAGGTTCTCTCGGTGCTGGTGTGTTGACCGAGATATGGACAGGTGAACTAATTAAAAAATTACGTGCAGGCGATGTTGCCGATTTTTTAGATGGAGTACCGGATTATTCACAATATGCCGAAAATGATGTAATTCATCTTGTTGACGTGGGTGGTGACCCGGATGTTTTAATAAACAACACTACATATCCAATCCCCGTTCAAGAGCTTGAAGATGGTGACGCTGTGTTTGGGCTAGATAAATTTCAGACTAAGGCTACTCCTGTAACCGATGATGAATTGTACGCTAGCTCTTACGACAAGATTCAATCCGTAAAAGACAGGCACGCCGCAGCTATTGCAGAAACTAAGTATTTAAAAGCAATTCATGCCTTTGCTCCTACAAGTAACACCACTTCAACGCCAGTTATTGCAACTACCGGCGACAATGATGCCGATGGAGTAAGAAAAATGCTAACAAGATCGGACATTATTAATTTGAAGAAAAAATTCGACAAAATGGAGGTTCCTGTAAAGGGTAGAAGACTGGTTCTTTGCAGCGACCATGTCAATGACTTACTTGCGATTGATCAGAAATTCAGAGATCAATACTACAACTATACTACGGGTAAAATTGCTAACATGTATGGATTTGAAGTTTTTGAATTTGTTAATAATCCGTATTATAAAGGAACCGGCGAAGCTGCTAATACAAAAATGGCAATCGGCAGTGTTCCAAGCCCAACTGATTTCCAAGCATCTGTCGCATACTTCGTGCCACGCATGTTTAAAGCTACAGGTACTACTAAAATGTATTATTCTGAAGCAAAAACAGACCCGGAAAATCAACGTAATTTGTTAAACTATAGACATTTCTTTATTGCGTTGCCAAAAAAACAAGAGGCAATAGGAGCAATAGTATCTGCACAGCCGGCAGGTGAATAATTAAATTTTATAATAAATAATACTATACCAAAAAATGAAAACTTTTAAAACAACATTATTACTAATAGCCATTACGTTTATGGCTATTAGTTTCGGATTTGCTCAGGTAGGTGATAAGTACCAGTTCGGTTATTCAACGCTTGTTGAGGTGGAGTCTGCCGACACGGTAAATCTTAATCCAACCCAGGCGGTTACAGTATATACATTGGAAAATGAAGTTGACTACATGGTCTTGAATTTTGAAAAAGCGTACCCAGGCTATCGTGCATCAATTGTAATTGAGACTAATGGTGATACACTTGTAATACGAGAAGGCAAGAATGTCAAACTAACAGAATCTGGGTATTTCTCCGTTGTAAAGCACGGCACCACTACACTAGATTTTATAAGTAGCGGTAATAGCTGGTATCTGGTCGAGCAATTTACTGTTTCAAATTTGGGTCATTCGGTTGAATTAATTGAACCCACGGACACTATAGATTTTGAAGTTTATAGACCATTTATGACTTATAAGGCGATAGCTGACACTAATGAGCTAATAATAAATGCACCTGCTATGTCGACTTATGCCGTGGGACTAAAAGCTCTCTTTATAATCACAGCACTAGATACGGTTACGGTTAAGTTCAATACGAACATAACTGGTGCCGACATGATCATAAACGAACGCGAAACGAAAGCTTTTGAGTTGGTTAATTGGGGCTCTGATTGGTTTTTAGTAGGGCGATTAAAATAAAATTAGGAGATTTAACTTACGCAAAAATTGCGGGGTGGAGCAATTGGTAGCTCGTGAGGCTCATACTCTCAAGGTCGCAGGTTCGAATCCTGTCCCCGCTACTGAGTATGACGCATCAGATAAATTATCCGATGCGTCTTTTTTTTGTCCTTCTGAATCCCGCTGTACATCACGAATAGCTGAGAATACCACATTAACTCTTTTGGTTAGATATCTTCTCTTTTTTGTATCTATTACCAGACCATGCGGAAAAACAGTATTTTGAATCCTTCTTTTTGTCTCAATATCTCCGTTTTGCCAGTATTGAAGCAGTTTCTGGCTTAATTGTGCACCAGCATCAATGTATTGATTTAGGTTAGATATTTCTGGTGATAAATTTTGTAATTCTCTGGTCAATTTGGAAATCTTCACTTCAAGTTCTGTTTTAAATTCACTATAAACATCCTTATCGAAATCTTCATCAAAGGCATATCTTTTTTTTAAAGATTTAAGCTGATCTTCAAGTTTTGAAATATCCTTCTCAAGTATTCTGCTTCGATCATTACTTTCTTTATAAAACACCTTATAATCTCGCTTAACATATTCTTTTAATGCGTCTAAGAACCCATCCTGAATCTCATATCCTTTAATAAGCTTTTCAAACATCTGATGTGCTCCAATCCCTTTAGATCTTGGCGTGGTATTAGCGTTTATTGTAACACCATTACATTTTTGGCATTTATAATGATGTACTTTCTTCTTTTTTACTTCATAACCCGTCAATTTCTTCCCACAGATTGGACAAAACAATGTTCCTACCAATGGCCTTGCTGGATTGTTTTTATTATGCTGATACCCTTGGTGATTACCTTCGAGTAATTTTTGCACCCATAAAAAATCTTCTTCAGAAACCATTTGCTCCCAATTACCTCTAACAGGTTCACCATCTAACATACTATGAGTACTTATTCCACAATAAAATGGATTTCTCCACATCGAACTCAAACCTTGTCTGGAAATTTTATACCCAAGTTCATTTAATCTTTGTCGAATAATAAAATCTGGAAAACCCTGCACCTTCCACTTCCATGCTTGTTGAAGCTTTTTCCCATCTTCGCTAATCACAATTTCCTGTTTTTCACGAATTTTTGTTATATCCTTGACTCTTGGGCCATAGTGGTCATAACCTTTTGGAGTATTTCCTAATCTGCCACCATCCTTAACAAATTGTTTCATACCGGGTAATGTCACTTCTAATCTCTCAATATTTTCCTTCTTTGCTTGAAGTAGTTTTTCTTGAATTGCTAACCTACCCCTTTCTGTTGTTGTATCAATTTCAGAAACAACCTCAACCAAATGCACACCAACTTTGTCGATTAATTCATCTGTTAATGAAATACCGCCACCACCAGTTCTGGAAAACCTACTCATCTTATAAATTAATATCGCAAATGGTTTTATTCTTGCCTTTTTTACTTCATTTATTAAGCGGCTAAATTCCTTTCTTGTGAAATCTCCTTTTGCACTCTCATATGTCCCACCAAAAAAATTGGAAATGTTATACCCATATTTACGAGCATATAAAATAGATACATTTTTTTGATTCTCTAAACTCTTTTTAGACTGTTGCTTTGAGCTAATTCTTGTATAACACCAAACATCTTTACTTTGGTTGACTTTTTCTTCTTTTATTTTTGCAAAACCTTTAAACCTATTTAAATCTTTCATTTTAGTTTTCTTTATAAATTAGTACTGATAAAAAAAATAACGTTTCAGAAGCTTCTTCAGCTTCTTCATCTGTCAAATGTTCTAATCCATTAAATGACCTTATCTCATCCGCAGACATTAAAATTGATTCTTTGTAACCATCAACATAGTCGTAGAACCTCTCACTTTGTTTGAGTTCTTCATGAAAATCCACATTAAAAATTATTTGGAATTCCCTTCTTGAGGGCTTATGCACTCCAAGGTTTCTACACCTCGCCAACAGCATATTTATGGCTAAAACAATATAACCCATGCTTATTTTTAATGGATCATTATGTTCTATAAAAAATATACTAAATTTCTCTGAGAATGTCAACTTTTGGTTAGATATTCTTCCGAAATTTTTGAAAAAAAATGACCAAAAATTTTCAGATCGTTTTTCAATAAAATACGTTCTTAAAGAATATACCGAGAAATATTGAGGTCGAGATTTATGAAAAAATACCAGACAAAATTTTTGAAGACCATAATACCACATTTCATATCCGGGGGGTGGGGTATTATAACACCGGTCTCGAGTATACCCCACTGGGGGTGGGGTATATACACTACCTTCCTGACCATCCAAACACCAGATCATACTAAATTCTGTTGTTCCTTCAGGTTCTTTAACCACATGTTTCCGAAGTTTACCATATCATCCTGAACCTTTTTATTTATCATCCATTTTCCTTCATCATTCCATAACCCACGCTGATAACCATATTGGTCTTGAAAGGTTAATGGATAGATTGTATCATCGTTAACAAATAGAAACGTCATGTCCGGGTCGGGTACCAGATCTCCGTTTTGTTCAAAATAATGAGACATAGAATAAACAGTTCCGGGATAACCAATGAAATTTTTAACATCATACAGTTTCTCAACGTAAAGACTCATGAAGGTCCCTTCACTATTATCAATTATAATATGATCCGACCCGTTTAATTGTTGGATTATCTTGTTAAAGATGACCGCTGATTGTTTATTTAACTTCTTCATATTATCTTGTGATTATGTTGTAACTCCCGAAGTGTTGTAATTAAATCTTATTCCGTATTGAAATACCACACCAAAAATGTTATAGGTTATTCCTAAGAATTTAAATAAAACGACCTATGGTTCTTCGGTCATCAAATGAACCACCTTCTGAATGGTTTTGGTACTCTTTTTTGTTATCGCTGATATGTTACGGATGGAGATACCCTTTCGTCTCAATTTTATAATATCATTATGTTTCTCCATGATCTGTTCCGGAGACTCAAAAGAATTTTTTATTCTCCCAACTCGACCACCGTTTTTGAGGTGATTGTAATAACCTGATTGTAACCGTTGTTGGATGGTGGATCGTTCCATTTCTGATAGTTCAGACAGAACCATTATTATTAACTTCGCTACCGGATTTACTTCTCCATTATTGTCCAATGTCTCCAGATTATAATTATGGATATATAGTGATATCATATGTTGGTGAAGAGTATTAATAACTTTCGCTACTTCAAATGAATTTCTCCCGATCCGGGACAACTCCCAACATAGTATTTTATCAATATGTTGTTTTTCGATGACCTGAAGAAGACGAACAATACCATCTCTTTCTTCATTTTTCTTCCCACCACTGATCTTCTCTGATATAACCTCAACCACATTATAATTTCGGTTTTTGGAATACTCTTCAAGTTCGTTAATTTGTCTTTGGTAGTCACCGGTCTGTTTACTAACTCGGGTGAAAATTATTACGTTCATGTCTCTTTATTTTAAAGGTTCAACAAAATTTTCAATTTTTTCTTCGACACTTTTCTCGAAAGGGACCCATTTTTTCATACTTTTTACTCCATTTTTCACACCCATTTTTCCGCTCCAAAACTTGTGATAACACGATTTTTCTGGATAAAACATTGATTTTTTCATTATAATCATTAAAAATCAACTTTCGTGTTACGATTTCGGATGTATTTGTGTTCCTCGTCATAAATTGGTTTTAATATGGGGTTATGGTATAGATAACCCGAGGTTATCAATCATTAATCAACCAGTTTTTGTTCATCCAATCCAACTCCCAGTCTTCCATGTCTAATTCCGAATTAATTTCTTTTCCGGGTTAAAAATATTCATAGGTTTTTGTTCCTAACTCTGATATCATCTTCTCCAAACACTCCAATCCTTTGAATAATTGGACATAATGAACTTTCTCATACCTCGTGTGGTATTCTGAATAGAAACCACAAAAATTTAGGGATTCGACACCAATTCCCTTATCTCGTAAATGTTCTGTAATTATTCTAATGTCCGTGTAGGGATGGTTTTTCCTCTTCGTTTCCGGAAACATACCATAGATTATCGGTTCGATTGTTTTGAAGAATTTACCTTCAGAATTAAATAACCGGGTACCTGAACAAACCTCAGTTATTTCTCCAAACGGAGAGTCTACCATAATCACATATGATATATTGGTATAAAATTTCGGGTGGTTTATTACTGAGTACTGGGAACCCAAACATCCCGGTTCTTCACTAACATAAAAACACACCTTGAGATTTGATATTTTGGGGTTCTCCAATAATTTTAATCCACAAAAAATCGAAACCAAATCGTCACCACCACAACCGATGGGTTCTCCAGTAGTTGGATCAATAGCGTACATTACTTCGTTTTCTTCATCGATCACAATTTCTTTTTCTTGTAATCTATGTACCGAGTCTGAATGTCCGATGATAAGTGGTGTTAGGGTGTTGGGATTTTCTTTTGTGATATAGACATTACCCAGTTCATCCACAAACCAATTGAGATTCAATTCATGTTTATGGTTGAGGCACCAGCTGGTGACATAATTAATAACCTCTTGTTCTTGACCAGTATATGTACGTAATGACAAGATATCAACTAGGAACTGTATGTTTTGATCAAGGTTCATATGATATTATATTGTTTTAGTTTTTCTATGGTTTCGGGTGGGTATATGTTTTTAATCGTTAACCTCTTTAGTGTGAAAAATACCTTCAGCGGTTTTGGTGATTTAAACAAGGTAACCCCTGACCAGTCTGGACGTTCATCTAAATCATTAACTTCCCAACTAACATCATTTTTTGATATTATATCAAAAAGTTTGGTAAAATCGTCTTCAAATATGTCATCGATTACCTTCCAATCATAATCAACAATGGTTTTAGCGATTTTCTTATAAAAAAGATAAAATTCAACTGTTCTAAGAACTAGTAGAATAACAAATAGTATGATCAAGATTAATATCACTTATCATTTCTGTTTTGGTTATACAATCGTTTTTTCTTTTTGAATTCTTCCCACTTTTTCAACAACATGTTTTTTATGTCATTTTTTTCAGTTTCATTTAATTTTTGTGGGTTGATGATTAGGGTACTCATGTCATCAACCTCTTCATCAGTTAACTGTGTTTCCACCCATACGACATAATCTTCGGTTTTAATCTCTTCATTAAAAAGGTAACCGAGTTGTTCACTCATTACATGATCCATTAAATCAAATAGTTGTGTATATTTTCTGTGTTTTTTCATAATTAATTTAAGAATTACATATCAATTTGGTTAAGATATAAATGGTCATCCACCTCATCGTCAAACCCATCTCCGATCAATGTTACAATCCCGGTTGGTTGTATCTTATCTATAACAGCGTTGTAAATCGGGAGAAAAATATTCTTAAATTCTTCAATTTGATCATCCTGAACCTCTGTATAAAAATCAGTAAACATATTCAATACTTTTTGTTGATCTTCCGGAGTCATTCTGTTGAGGATGGTTACCATCGTACTCACGTTCAAATCCCAATTTAACCGGTCATCACCACTTTTGTTAAAAATTTGTTGTATGGTATACACCATAAACCGGAGTCCGACCAATACTACTGATTGGTGGGTGTCACTTTCATTAAATTTAATTTCACTTTTTTTCATACCTTTTAATATAAATATAATCTTGTTATCAATCCTCCCGAGTCTTCACCTCCAGAATCGGTAACGAAAAATGTCTTCTTCAAGGTCTCTAATTATTATGTTATTTACCCACTTATCCATTCTTTTCTGATAAATTTTCCAACAAATTATCCCAACAAGGACTAACACAAAAATTGGAGTAACAATTAAATTAAATGAGAGCGTGATCGCTCCAATCAACAATAACACAACACAAATAACAATCAATCGATTAATCTCAAAGTCTATCTTTTCATTTTTCTCTTTAAACGCTTCAGCGTCTCGCTCCATCTGTTCACAGTCGTCATACGTCATATGAAGGTAGAATTCTTCTTCCATTTTTTGGAACTCAATCCATTCCGGTGGAATCTCATCAGACTTCTTTTCACGTTGAAATATTTTTAACTTTTTCATATTAGTATTTTTTAAGTTATACTCCATAATTTCTCCAATTTTTATTTGTAATTCAAAACGGTACAGTTTGATGTAAGAAAAGATTGGGATAGTTTACATTACATATCTTTATCAATTCATCTTCAACCTTATACATTATTCCCCTTTTTGATTCTTGTGTTTCTTTCGTTATTAATCCGTCAACACCTGTAGATCCATCAATTCTATGATTCTCGTATTGATTAATTTCAAATTCCGTATTACCATTCAAAATTGATGTTATACCATTCATTAGTAACCATTTATCACCGGTACTCATATTCTCAAAGTTAATCTGATTAATTATCTCGAATTTTACTAATCTAACCGTTATCATCTTTCCCAACCCAATGAAATCATCAATTGACAAGTATTTATGTACCAAAAGAATGTAGTTGATAAACTCATCAGTTTCATATTTATCCCGGTCTAATTGGAGAAGAACATTCTTATTTGTCCGGAATATCATGTTTCCGACATTATCTTTAACCACCAATGATGTTTTTTCCTCATCAGAATAATGATTGAATGGTTCAACAAAATAGACCAATCCCTTTATTGTCAACGTAATTAGCTCTCTAATGTAGCTGTTTATGGTGTATTTTGGTAAACCTATTCTTTCAAAGAAATTATTATGAATTGACACTTCATCCTCAACCGACAAATATGAATAAACCAGACCTTCTATTTCATTAAGACCAAAGTATTCCCGGACCATTGTTAGTTCTTCACTTTTAAGACCGGTATCCCAATTCATCTGATTTATTTTAATTATTGATGGAAGTATTATATTCATTTTTATAACTTTAATAATTTTTACTTATTTAAATAATTCAGGTGTTTTTAATAATTATGGGATTTTAAAATTGACTTTTCCTGAATATTTCTGAAAAGTACAGTTCAAATTATCAGTGATCACCAAATCTAATTTACCCGTGAATGGGGAAAAACACAAATTGTATGTGAATTCTTCTGACCAATCTTCAGATACAAGATCTTGTTGATAACAATGTAATTCATCATCATTAATAATACATCGATCTGAAATTAATATTAAAACGGACGCATCGAGCGAATAATCCAGAATATCCCAGTTGTTATGTATGTCTTGGTACCATTGAATTTTAACAATAACGGAATCACTTTCCATATTGAATAATATTATATTCTCAGATGGTTGGGCACTTAAAGGAAAAACCCATAAATAATACATTATGTATATAAACCATCTCATCTTTGTGTCATAAATGAATTAATTTTTCTTAAAATACATTTTACGAAATAATTCCCGTTTCTCATCGGATTTGAAATACTTCAGATCTTCTTCTGTCTTATATAAGTGTGGTTGTTGGAAACGAAGATAATCTGGAAGATTAGCTTCTTTCTCTTCACGAGTCCTTCTAGTTGGGTTAAAACCACCAGCTTTCTCGAACAATTCTCTTCTTCTTGATTTCATAATTAATTTTTACAATACAATGTTTTTTGGTATTTGTTTGATAAAAATCGAGACACCCTTTTAAAATAGAAATCGTCATCAAATTGAACTTCACCTAACTTTGTATATTCATTTAAATAATACTCAACAGTTTTAAATTTATTTTGACCTAATAAACTATCAATCAGATCTAACAAAACGAATCGGATAATATCGTTTAAACCAAACATTGATGGATCTTCATAACATATTTTGTCAAAATCATTTTCATCAGAATTTTTTAGTTGATTTACACAGTCTAATAGTAATTTTTCCGCTTTTGAAAATAAATTGTTTTTAATACAAATTTGAGCATATTCCCACTTGAAATTCATAAAATTTGGAACGTTTAAAATTCTATCCTCATATACAGTTTTTAGCCAGTCAAAATCATTGAGTTCTATTTTAATTGCAATTATTAATTCAAATATTAAATCAATATCCGAATTACTTAAATCATAGTTTTCACATTTATCAAGGGCAATTTCAGCATCTTGTAATGCCTCGCTATATAAACCCAAAAAGTATTTATAGCTTGCACTTTCATACTTGCTATAGTATTGACTATCTTGCACATAACCTTCTTCTGTAAAAGAGCTCAATCTTTTGTTAAATTCATTTTTTGTTATAGTATCTGCAAAAAACAAAATCTTATTTTTAACCTGATTAAACAACCTAATCGTAGAATTAATATTTCCTATTTTACTGGCAGCAGCTATACCAGTTTCTAAAAGGCCAATAGTATCCTCATTGTCAAATATTAAAAAGTGATAAGGAGTGCTATACTTTAAAAATAATTGCATGTTATTAAATAATTCTTCCTGATTGTTCGTCTCTAAATCTTTATAATACAGTAGTTTAATGAGATAAACTAATGGATCATTTGGATCATTTGGATCATTCATTTCAAGATTTTGAAAAATAGACTTAACTTTACTAATTTTGATTGTTGAAGAACCACTAAATAACATTACAGCTGCAAGTATTATATTAAATTCCTTTTTGGTTGAATAGCGTCTAATAGCTCTGTTAAGTAATTCAACAACAAATTCTTTGCTTTTTAAATTTAAAATGGACAAAGCCCTGAACCATAGATATATCAATGAATTATTTGAGCTTAAACTAGCTGTCTTACTGAGCCTATAGCATTCCTCATAATTCTTTTTATGATACATATTTGATATTTTAATGATATTATTGTCCATTTTTTAAATTACAGTTAAGAGATACTATAGCTTCGTCTTAATACTATCTAATTTTTACAGTTCCGTATATTACCCACCATTTGTCGGTTTTAAATAAACAAACACTTGCTCCAAAATATTCAGCGTTTCTTAACCTTAAAACAGCATCATGACCCGGAGAATCCACCCAACAACCAATTGCTTCACGGTCTTTATTAACTAAATCACCATACATTAACGCCATAACCATTTCATAATCACTCGGTTTGTGATTAAAATAAACACAATGAATAATTTCATTGGAGTTATAATGATATTCATCTAACCCGTAAATGGAGTGTTTATAAAAATTATTTTTAGGATTAATGTATTGTGATACCATGTATTCGTTCCATTCTTTAGATTTTCGTTCCATCTCCGGATGATTCATTAACTTACGTAATCCATAACCAGATCTATATTGATTAATTTCAGAATACAGAAGTTCTGTTGCTTCAGGGCAATCAATGGTTTCATATTTACCTTGAGAATAACTTAATTGCGTTGTAAACACAAAAGTCATAATCAATATGTGTATTGCCCATTTCATGAACTGCTATTAAAAAACTCTTTCAAATCGTCTTTTGATTTTACATAGACTTTTCTTGGCTCAGTTCCAAGAAATGGTCCAATAACTTTCAAATCTTGCAATTTGTCAAGATATCGAATTGCCTTGTTGTAACCTATGCCAAATTTCTTTTGAATGACATTCGTTGCTACAGATTGCTTGGTAATGATAAACTCTGCAATTAATCTTAACAAATCGTTTGAGATTGTTTCATCTACTTCTTGGTTATCTAATTCTTCACTAAAAATGTCGTCTTCGGTAAAAATGTCGTCTTCGGTAAAATCGAGATGTTCATCAATTTGATTATCTTTTTTCTCGGCAGATTCAGAATAAATTGTAGCATCTAAAATATTTGAAAAATGATTTTCCAAATCTGGTACAAAACCTGTTTCTTGCATTGTTTTATAAAATGTCGGTGCAAGACAAAACTTTACATTTTTTTTAATGAAATAACTTAATGTTTTTTTAAACCCTATAAAAAAGAATTCTCGATTTGAAATATAAAGTTCGCTGTAATAGCTATTTTTCGGAAAGGGATGGGCTATTCTGTATTCTATACCCTTGTAAATAAAAAAGTACTCATATTGTTCTGCTCCCAAATCATGTACCACAAAAACAAGATAGTTATAATCTATATCTGAAATTTTCCAACATTCTTCATCAGATAGTTTATTTAATTGCCACTTTTTTATTAATCCCCCTTTTTTCTCGACTTCTTCAATTATTCTATATTTTATAATTTCAGAATCTGTGACAGCTACATGTGTAAAAGAATTAAAAATGAGATTCTTGGTTTTCCGTGCTATCATATTTACAATTATATAGCCGTCAAGTGAGTCTATTTTCTTTTTTTCGAGAATTTCTTCAAATAAATCCTCATTACTAAAATCATAAATCTGTTTATATTCAGCCATATTATCGAATCCTTCCTAAATGAGTTCTAGCATTTGATCCACAGCTGCATGTTGTTGGATTACATTTTTGACAGTAAGTTTTACCACACTTCGAACATTTTTTTATTTCATGTCCTAATTTTGAATTGCCACAATTTGGGCATGATGAATAATTTGCCATAGTTATAAGTATTTTTTAATTAATATAATAATTGTTACAATGACTCCTACAATTAGGAATCCAAAAGCTTTTCTGTATTTGTGTAGGTTGCTTCTATCTTTATTTGAATTGCGACTAATCAACCAAATAAAAGCTTGACCGGTTTTATCAAAAAGCCAAGTGGCTAAATTAAATGCTGCATCTGCTGTTTTATCTAACATATCAATAGATTTTTAATACTTTGCAATTGGGATACATTTTTTTTACTGCTTCGGCAGCCAAACCTCGACTATTGGCTCTTATATTGACAACTATCCGGTTTGAGCTACCAGCAAGCAGTATTTCCACGTTATATGTTCTCATCACTTTGTGTTGTTCGTTTTATTCTCACCCTCATCCTTTTCCACCCCGGCAAGTTCGGGGTAAACTAACGACCAATCAACTTCTTCTTGGGGTTCAGAAAAAATAAAACTTAGTAAATAGAATAGTACTAATAATCCACCACCGATAGATGTTACAATAATTGAAGCTTCAACCTTATTAATAAATAATATTCCACCTACTACCACTGTCGCCCAACCTAAATAGTATAGGCGATTAATAAATTTAACAATAGATCTTTTCATAATTTTTAGTTTTTAAGTTAATAACTAGTTTACAATCTTTCGGAATTCAACTAATCCATGATTACTCCATTCAGTTGAAGGTATAGTGTGAATAGTTGTATAATTAGAAACAGTATCTAGACCAATGGGTCTTATAATATCAATGAAATAATTATCCATTTCTAAATAGCTCAAATGCTGATCGGTTACAAATAAATCGCATTCAACATGTTGTATAATATTTTGCAACCAAGCTCCTGAAGTATTACTGCCACCGAAAACACCACCACCATACCTTACGTGAATAATATGTGATAGTTTAATATTATTTATTGCAATAAAATTGTTGTAAAACGCTTCATTTACTACTGAAATGTAAATTACAGGGAATGTGTATTTTCGATGATTCTGCTCTACCTCTACATTGAGCAAAACAGCATTGTTGTAATACTCTTTTCTCTCAGCGACAACCATTTCGGAATAGAATTCACAACTTATTGGTGTTAACGACCTCGTTTCTAAAATCTTATAGATAGTGTCATTATCATCATCGTGAAATCTTTTTTCAATATCAAATTCATTATATGGATTAATATTATAGTCAGTAAAAACAAAGACTTCAGGTTGATTCGGACATACCAAACCAATTGATTTTTCGGTATAAAAACCACTTAGATATTTTAATACACAAAAATCTGTTCCAGCAGAAGGATACCAAGCAATTCTTTTATAAGGACTTAAAACCTCTAAAAGCTTAGGTTTTAATGTTTTTTTTAATCTTGCCATATCTTATTGTTTTTTGGTTTAAGTATCAAATTTATTAAAAAATGGTCATTAATGACCTATTTCGATCAATTTTTTTTATAGACCTTCCCATTTTATAAAAAATTTACTTGCATTGAACCCTGAACTACTCATAGAAAAAATTGGCCAAAGAATAAAAGAAATTCGGATTAAGAAAAATCTCACATATACTGAAATTTCAGATATTTCAAACATTGACGAAGCAAATATTCGCAGGTTGGAGCGTGGTGATACCAACCCAACTTTAACCACCCTTCTAAAAATTAGCGAGGGATTGGGTATTAAACTTAAAGATCTTATTGATTTTGAATAAATCATGTACCGCTAGTTAGTTTTAAGTAAATCAATTGTGAAATAATATCTAATTTTGACTCCAAAGCGTTTAGGTTATATTCTAAAATTTCTTTCACACCTTCTTCCAATATATCGTATCCAAATTCATCATCATTTTTTCCAAGTACTATTAAAATTAATCCGGACAATTTTGAATTAAATGATTCAGTTGTAATACCAATTTTTTCAAGGTTTCGAATGAAGTATTGATTTCTGTAATACTCATTAAGTAATTTTAACGCCAATTCTTTTTTAGCAATTGGAATTGAATGTTTAAAATTCATTTTTAGCCTAGCCATTTTTCAAAGATTTGTTTTTAAATGTTACTTCAGAATCGGTTGTTGAATAAGTTATCTCTTTGTATTTGTTATTTAGAATAACATTTAGCAAAAAGATTCTATTCAAATTCTCTAGGGGTACAACTATCTCTTTGTTGTTTATATCTCGAAATTTTAATTTTACAATTGATCCTTCGCACAGACAGTAATAACACAATAATTCCGGTTCTGTGAGAATCCCAAATAATCCAACCTCATCCAAATGACCCCGGTTGTTTATTACGTCCAGATTAAGTACATAGTCTCTGATTATGGTATTAAAACTAATAACAATCACATGATTTGAAAAACACTCTTCAGGTTCCGGTGTGGATACTTTTACACCATCCTTATTAAATTCAATTACTATTTTAGTATCAATTCTTTTTATCGCATTAAAAACTAAAGATTCAAAATTGTATAGAATGTTTTTTCTACCAACCATTTCATTTTTAACAATTTCAATAATATGCAAGGGTAGATTAAATCGTCTTTTATCTCGTAGAACACCTATGATATGTATCCATACCAACCCCAAAAAACTTACGTGTATATGAGCTTGGTTTTCTTCCAATACGTCAAAGATCGCTTCTTCATTCACATCACACAGAAGGCCACGCTTCCGGTAATTTGTAAGGTTCGAACTATCGATATTTAAGCGGTTGTCTTTTAACTTATTCTTTCGCTCTCGAACCGATCTGAACCTTTTTTTTCTAATTTCTTCGATGATTTTTTGTTCATCAAAATTTACGAGTAACAACATTAATCAAATTATCTTATTTATATATCCAACGCAAATATAATACATTTATTATTTATATCCAAATTATTTTTGATATAAATTTGTAATTAATTAAAATATTTGTATTTTTGTGTAAGAGTTGAAACAATACTTGGTGGTAGAAACAGTCCGAAATCAGAAATGGTTGGCAAAATGCTGAAGCGATTAGAAACGTAAGGTGACTGGAGACCACGGGAGCTTGTAAACGTTCCTTTCTCTGAAATACGAAAGGTCAGCTGAAAAACCCAAAACCCCTGAATTGCACAGGGGTTTTTTTGTCTACAATACAAATAAAAAGAAACCCGGATAAGTGGCATCCGGGTTGTGTGTATTATTTACTAAACACATAATACTGGTTGCCCTGACCATACGATAGATTTATCTCCATTATATTACAATATGTATTAACCCATTTTGTAAATTGGATTTTAGATTTTGGTGTAACACCGGTTGAAGTAATAAAATCATCATATAAATGGTTTTTAGCTACTCGGTAATTATCCGTTTCATCCAACCAGTTTTCAATAAATTCTACGAATTCTTCACATGTTTCACGAATAATTCGTTTTCTTCTGACATACACTGGGTCCACTTCAACAACGCCATTCTGTAGATAGTATTGAATACAATCAATCATGAAATTATCGAATTTGGACCACTCTTCCTTATCCCAACTAATAAAAAATCGTGAACCATATTCGTTGAGGGGTTTTCTTCTTCGATTAAAGTATCGTGAAATCTCAAATTCAATTTTTCTACGATCATGTGAATCACCCATACCAGCAACCACGAAATTAGAAGTCAGCATAAACTTTGGTGATTGTTCATAAGGTATTGTTATCAAATCTTGATATAGCCGTCTGATTGGTAATCCGTTTGACAATACACTAAAAAGATTGGTGAAATTAAACCTATGAGCGACATCATCAATCAGAATAATGTTTGTTCCCAACTGTACATCAGAATATGAAAATTGGTTCTCCATATTAATATTAGGTCCATCTTTTACACATTGTTTTCTTATATAACCCAATGATTTTGATAATAAACTTTTACCTGTCCCACCATTTTGTTGGTCGGTGTAATCTTCATCATAGAGTATCACAGCTTTGGGTGTAACAGGATCTTTGTACCTGTGTAATAAATAACCAATAATTGAACGAAGAGAATTGAATTTTTCCGGATGATCCCCAGATAGTTTTTTTACAAATTGGTAAAATACCCCATCCTCAATTTCATTATTTAGATTTAGCTCACGGTCAATAATCTGATTTTTCCATACATATTTAGTAAGATCTCTGTATTCAGTTTTTACAATACGATCTGAACTTACTTTAAACACACCATTTTTATAGAATAAATATGAGGTGTGTTCATCATCATCCAGAAATTCCGGTTCAACAGCTGTAAGAGTTTTTAGCTGATTCGGTAAAAACAAGGTAGATATTCTCCGTCTCACATAGTTTTCCACATCACGAGTTCTGTTTCTTCTGTTGTAAATAAAATTTTGTGAGCGTAGTTCATCGAAAAATCCATTAACAAGTAAATCTAAATTTGTTGAAGAAATTATTTTTTCATTAATCTTGACAAATTCAAGTTTATCATCATATTTAATATTAGTGTACCCCATGTCAAGGTGAAGGTACTGATAAAAGCGGGATTCATTTAAGCGTATGTTATCCCCATTCACGCTAAATAAGTTTCTCATTTTTATTTTGGTTTTGAGAAATTGTTATGCCATGCTCTTTTGCATAATAAAAGAGCGTGGCTATTGTAATCCGGTTTTCATTGTCGTAATCACGACAACATTCCGTGTACAATTCGGTTGTATCTTCCATATTATATTCCGGGTGAAGGGAACTAATTCTTTGAAATAATACTTCACCATCTTTATCAAAAGCGTCAGCGATAGCGAAACCAATATTTCTCCATTGTTGGTATTCTGTGGTTAAATCAATACCAGACGATATAGATTTATCAACTACTTGGGATACCCTGTTATATAATTCGGTTTGATCTTCATTATATCTGTATTGAAAACTATCAACCCATTCAAAACCAGTATCTTCATTTGGTTGGAATAATCCCGGACTTGGATTTACATAAATGTTTTCATCAAAAGATAAGAAACAGGTTCCATTTATATCGGATCTTGAAGTATCTGGTAGCTCACTAATTTTATAAGCTAAATCATCAGAAATCTGTTCCCATTGTATTTCAAATTCTTGTTTATTACAAAATTTCGTTTGAACAAATACCTTCAACCCATCACCAGACGGACTGGTAAAATAACAAAGAACATAAGGTATTTTTTCCAACCTATGTTTTATCCGGTTTAATCCCGGAGTGTGATCAAAATCAAAACAAATAACATTGGAATATTTAACTATTTCAGATTTTCTTCCAGCTGAAGGAATAACACTAGGTGTAACGAGAGGTAACTGTTTTTTAAACATATTTCTCTGTTTTTTATCCTCTTCAGACCTTATCTTCTGAATTGTATATAATACAGAAATTGTAGGGTTTTTTATTAAATCAATAAATTGTTCAAAAGAGATTTTTGTTCCCCTTTGGTGGTGTATACTTTCATAATATTTAAAATACATTTAACCATTGTTGTTTACTTTTCCATTCATTATTTTTATGAATGAATTATTGAGAGTTTATTCCCATATTTAAAAATCTACCGAATTATTTCTAGAAAGTCAATTTTTCACTTAACTATTTTTTATTATCACTCCATTTCCCCCTGTATAACAGACAGATATCCCCAATGGGTGTTAAAGTGATAATATTTTCATCATTTCTCTATACTATATTTAATTACCTCTACTGTTTTTTTAATAAAAAATAACACTTTAACACTATTACAAGTTAACCCCCTGTTTATTAATCACTTCGTGGGTGATAATATTATGAAACTATTTTAAAAAAAGTTCACTCTATCCCCTTGTTCCCTTTTTTTATTGGGGAAAGGGGGAGAAAAAACTTCATTTTGATGTAGGTTTCAGGTACCATTTTAATACATTATGATGACATTATTGTATCATTATTGTACGTCTTATTCCACCGGGAGCGGTACTATCTAATTCCAATGTTCTTTTTATTAAACTATGTTTAATTAATTGTACCAAAGAATGTTGTACTGTTCTCAAAAGCACTAAATTAATTATGAATGATGAATGGGGAGACGATATTATCTGCCCAATCTGCGGAGAAACATCTCAGTGTAGTGATTATCTAAAAAAAATATTTAAAGATGAAAAGGTTCTCTGGTTTGCTAATATGGTAACTCATTATCAACATGATCACATCACTAGTTGGGATAAATGTTGGGGGAAAAACGGATATAGATATCGACAGGGTTGGTTTGGTGATTATGACGAAGAAAAAGCGAAGGTAAACGAAAGAGCAAAGCGACAAATAATCCGAAAGTGTGAAAATTTTGTAGAAATCAAATAAACCAGAATCAACTGCTGGTAAAAGACAGTTGAAAGTAATAATCAAAATAATCTAAAACTATGGGAAGATAATACCAAAGAAAACACAACACCAAGGAAGAAGCGATCAAAATTCTTGGTGTGTCACGATCATTTTTTGATGATCTCTGGATTATTCCAGATGAAACAAAACCTAATCCGAAACACTATCGGAGACAAATTCAGCTATCCCTAAAAACAAGAATCAGGGAACTGAAGGATGGTCCTCGGGTTTTGGAATACCAGCAAAAAAACAAGAAAAATAAATGTTTAACAATTGAAACCATGTATTATGAAAAAGAAGAAAATCAGAACAAAATCTAATTTTAGAAGGACATTTGAACAATCCTTTCAAAAAAATACAGAAAATTCAATTGACCTTATTTCAGGTCATTTGCTACAATACTTTAACAATGAGGAAATAATTGTATTTCATGAAACAGAGTCAGAACGATTTCATTTGGACATTTATGTTGTAATGGCTAATCGTCAGCGACCATACCACTTATTGATGACTTGTGGGATGAGTTCACAACCAATGAATGTCCCCAAAGGATATGATCATCTAAAGTATTGTGAATTGGTTACTTTAATTCCAAGTAGTTTCAGTTTAGACCTCGCTACTATGAAAGAGGAAGAGTATACACCAATTAAAATTCTTCAAGATTCATATAATATGACAAATCTAAAACCATTCGCAAATCGTCTGCAAAATGGTTAGATAATTGACAAGTCCCCGCTACAAAAAAACGCACATGATGCAAGAAAGGGCAAACATAAGTAAGGGGCAATTGATAGGAATAGCAATTACACTAACGCTGGCAATTATCACATCATGGGTAACTATGACTCAGCGTGTGAAAGCCTTAGAAGTTGGCACAGATATACGTTTGAAGCAATTAGAGAAGCAAGTTAGCATAAACGAAAGCTACTATCGTGAAATATTAAAAGAGATTCAAGACATTAGAGTTGCACTCGAAAATAAGGAGAATAGGAAATAGTGATAAACAAAAAAATAATATTATTAGATGCCGGCCATGGTGGCTTCAATGAAGATGGATTATATATTACACCTGGCAAGCGATCTCCTATTTGGGCAGATGGCTCACAATATTTTGAGGGCGTAGGTAATCGACTAATTAGAAGAGAGATTGCACTAATGCTTGAGCAAAAAGGGATAGCTTATCACTATGTGAACGTAGGATTTGTAGATATTGAGTTGTCGGATCGTGTGAATATTGCAAACGCAATGTGTAAGGCTTATGGTTCTCATAATTGCTTGCTTGTTTCAATTCATTCCAACGGCTTTACAAACAGCGCCGCTGAGGGCTGGGAAGTGTTTACAAGTCCGGGAGAAACCAAAAGCGACAAGTTAGCAGAGATATTATTCGAAAGTATGAAGCAGCTATTTCCTGACAGGAAATTTAGAGCCGATTATGGTGATGGGGATCCCGACAAAGAAGCCAATTTTTCAATGGTAGTAGGTCCTATGTGTGCCTCGGTTCTAAGCGAGAATTTTTTCCATACTAACGAGCACGAATGCCGCTCAATTCTTATGACACACGAAGGACGAAAAAAAATAGCACGAGCCCACTATACAATGATTGAGAATTTTATTAATGAAAAATAGAAAGTTATGCGGTTATTTAAAATATTCAAAGGTAAGGTTAATGTAGAACAGGTAAGCAACTCTGTAATTGAAGGTGTTGACAAGCTCTTTTTTACTAAAGAAGAAAAAATGAGTATTGCAAAAGAAATAGCTGATGCTCAGGTCGAATTTCTGAAAACTACGGTTAGCGAAAATAGTGCAAGATCAATCACACGTAGATGGCTATCTATTGGCATAATGGGAGTTTTTCTTGGCCTTATTATAGTAACTGCGGTTGCATATCCATTTTCTAAAGAATACGCCCAGTTCACACTTGAGTTAGCCGGTAGCTTGACAACGTTGGTGATGATGGTTGCTGCATTTTTCTTCGGTGGCTACATGGTAAATAATCACATTTTACGAAAAAAAAATAAATAGTTATGACACTGAAATCAGAACAATTAAAAAAGATTTGTAAAGAATATCATGAGAACTGGCCACAGCACGATGTACTATTCTTTACCGAAGACGGTCAATGTTTTTTTAAAGAAAATATGGCTAAAGCGCATGCTAATGCGATTAAATGTAAATTTATAAGGTCGCATAAAGCCGACTGGGTAGAAAAAATTACAGATCAACCGAAAGAGAAATTGAGTCTAAAAGAAGTTGATTTGTCCACTCTTGAGTACCAAGAATTAAGAAAATTGGGGATTCAACACAATCTTAAGTCACTCAAGAAGGCGGATTTACTTAAAGACTTACGCGACTTACAAAACACTATAGTTGATGATGAAACAGATGGAACAGCTATATTGGATTCTGCAGATTCACCCGATGGCAGTTTAATTGAAAATAATGAGGAGACAATTGAAAACTCTAAAAACAATAACGAATAATGGGATCAATCACATTCACAAAAACACAGGGTAGTATCGCTGTTCAGTTACCAGGGAAAGATCATGTTTCAGGCATTATGATATACTGCGACACACTTCCTGCAGGGTTCGGTACTGATAAGATGAAAAAAGTTGTTTCAATAACTGAAGCTGAAACATTAGGCATAACTAGTGATGCAGTTACAGTGCAACACAAAGTTTTACACTATCACATAAGTGAAGTGTTCAGAATCAACCCGGGATGTGAATTATACATTGGTATATTCGCAGTTCCCGAGGCAGTTCCCGAGGAGACATATGATTTTGCTGAATTAAAAGAATTGCAAGAATTTGCCGGTGGAGATATCCGACAGGCTGCTGTATATTGTCCGGAGAAAAGTCTCGCAGCCGCAGAGGTAGGAGCTTTACAAACAATCGCAACTGCACTCGAGGCACAACACATGCCACTAAGCATATTGTACGCTGCAGATGTTTCCAGTTTAGCAAGTCTTGTAGACTTATCTTCAGGAGGCAGATGCAATGTGTCTGTAGTAATTGGTGAAGACGTAGGAGACAGAGTTGCCGCTCTGGCTACTGCACTAACGCAATCAATTACATGCGTTGGAACTGTCTTGGGTGCTGTTTCTTTAGCTAAGGTTTCGGAATCTATTGCATGGGTACAGAAATTCCCAATAGGAATTGATAATCCGGGTTTTGCCGATGGTTCTACTTACGAATCTGTGTCAGAGGGTACAAAGTTTGGCAGCGGTTCACTTGATGAGAAACGTTTTATATTTCTATGTAGATACACGGGAATTGCTGGTTGTTATCTTAACGACAGCCATAATCTTGATCTAATCACAAGCGACTATAATTATATCGAACGTGTTCGTACAATCGACAAAGCAATACGTGGTATAAGAGCAAATGTTCTACCGTACTTATCCGGTCCGGTAAAATTAGATCCTGACACAGGCAAACTATCTCCTGATTATGTGGCGTTTCTCGAAGTTACAGCAAATAGAGCCTTAGAGAACATGGCAAAGAATGACGAGCTGAGTGGATATAAAGTTTCTATCGATCCGGAGCAAAATGTACTAAGCACTTCCACTGTTGAGTTTGTTGTGCAAAAAGTGCCTGTGGGTGTTTCTAGATCGTTTGCAATAAAAATTGGTTATACAACTAAAATACAATAATTATGAATGGTATAAGAATGACACCCCTAATTAATGGAGTAGAGCCTGCTTGGGGCAATTTAACAGTAAATATAGCAGGTGTGCCACTTGTGGCTATAACCGCAATTGATTATGACGAAAATCAGAATATAGAGAATCATTTTGGCGCAGGACAAACACCTATATCACGAGGCTACGGAAACATCGAGGCTACCGGTAAGCTGACCCTACTAATGAGTGAGGTGGAAGCCATACGAGCTTCAAGTGTTTCCGGAAGACTCCAAGACATTGCACCTTTCGACATAATTGTGAGCTATGTTCCTCAAGGATCAACAAGTATAATTACTCACAAGTTGCGTAATTGTCAGTTCAAGAACAATCCTGTAACGCAATCCCAGGGGGCTACAAAAACTGAGGTAAACTTAGATTTGATTATTAGTCACATAGAATGGAATTAAAGTAAATAATATATGCACCGGTCTAAGCCGGTGCATTTAAAAAAGTTTAGGCGATGAAAGAATTAATTGGAAAAGTAAGCGATGCTCAAATCGCAATTTATAAAGAAAAATACGGAGAAGTATTTGAAGTGGTAATTGAAGACTCGGTGTGCTACTTGAAAAAACCTGACCGCAAAACACTTAGTTTTGCCACCAGCTTCGGAGATAAAGACCCAATGAAGTTTAACGAGGTAATGCTTGAAAATTGCTGGATAGCCGGTGATGAACGCATTAAAACAGATGATGAATACTTCTTTGCCTGCATAGGCGAAATGGAAGCTCTGATTCAGGTTAAAGAGGCTCAACTAAAAAAGCTTTAGCAGATGCATCAGATGCTGTGTCGGACAACTGGATTGGAATGTTCGATACAGCATTAAAGTATTATCTCGGCGTAGATGGATCTGCATTAAGCGACCAGGAATGGGCAAGTGAGGTTGCAAGGTTAGCCGAGATAAGAAAAAGAGATAATCAGGGTGGTAATTAACGGCGCAAAGTAAAAATGGCTTTTAACAAGGCAATTAATATTGAAACAGGTAAAAAGATTATGCGAAGCACTAGATTAATCTCTTTTATGTGTGATTCCATGCTGTCAGGAAAAAATGCGTCAATTGCATGCAGTATTGCTGCATATATTAATAAACCTATTATTATTCCTAATATAAAAGCCATAATGCAAATATAAGATAAAAATGTCGAATCAGCAAGTTACATATACTTTTAAGTTAATTGAAAAAATTACAGCCCCAATGCGAGCTGTAACTAAAACATTTAACCAACTTGAAGCGACTTCTGAAAAAGCAAGGCGTTCCGTGCGAAGGCTGCCACTTAACATTGCTGATCTCAAAGGAGAGCTTGCTGCTTTGGACCAGAAAAGAGCTTTTGCCAAGACGACAACTCAGGTTCGACAATTAAATGGCTTAATACGTACAACCGAAAAACAGTTGCGCAAACTTGAGAATTTACCCCCAAAGGGTTTTATGTCTCGTATGCGTGAACTTCCTAAAATGTTTGGGCTGTCGTTAAAACAAATCGGATTTGCATTTGCGATTCGAGAAACAACTCGTTTTATTTCAAGCACTACACAGCTGTATGATGTACAGGCAAAAGCAGAAACACAACTGCTTACAGCATTGAAGGGTCGTGTTGGTGTTCAGGAGCGATTAATGACGCAGGCAGCCAAATTGCAGGGGAAAACACTATATGGTGATGAAGAAACCATACAGGCTCAAGCGTTGATTGCTGCGTTTGTGAAAGAAGAAGAGCATATTAAAAGTGTAACTCCTCTAGTGCATGATTTGGCTACTGCCAAGAAAATGGATTTACATGTTGCAGCCGATTTGGTGGCAAAAACACTCGGCAGCTCAACCAATGCTTTAAGCAGATATGGTATAGAAGTAGAAGGCTCTGTTGGGTCTGTTGAACGCTTAGAGAGTTTAATGACAGGGTTAAATGATGCGTTTGGCGGACAAGCCGAAGCGGCTGCTAAAGCCGGTGCCGGTATAGGAACTCAGATAACTAATAAATGGAACGACATACGAGAAAAGATTGGAAAGTTATCTGTTGATGTTTTGCAAAAATGGGGTCCAAAATTCTTAAAATTATTAGAATGGGTAGAATCTAGGTTTACAACAATTGTAAAAGGCTTAAAGGTACTTGCCTTAACGTTAATTGAGTATAAAACAATAATGTTTACAACCAATAAGCTAATGTGGTTATTTACCCACAGAGCCGGATTAATGCGACTGGCAACCATAAAACTAAAAGGAGGGCTAAAGGGGCTCGTAAAATGGTTTAAAGCACTGAACATGGCTACTAAAGCAAACGTAATTGGCATATTAGTTACAGCTGTGGCAGCTGCTGTTACTTACTTTGCTGTTTTTCGCAAAAAAACCGATGAAGTAACAAAAGCACTGGAAGAGGCACGAAAAGTTGGCAGTGATTACTATGCCGAGCATAAAATGGGCTTGGACATGATGTTCGAAAAACTCAGAAAAACAAATCCACAAACAGCTGAGCGGAATAAGTTGGTGAACGAGCTTAAAGAAATGTACCCTGGGCTTAACGAGCAAATGCTGCAGGAATTGAAAACCACAAATAATCTTAGTGCAGCATATGATCTATTGATCGGAAAAATACAACAAAAGGCAATGGCTAAAGCTCAAGAAGCAGCATTATCAGAAGCATATAACCAGACAGCCGATATCGACAGAGCGATCTATCAGTATGTAGATAAATGGGTGGCAGGCGCACAATCAGAAAATTATTGGAGAGATCAAAAATACCTGACAGGCTTTGATATTAATACATTGACAGAAGAAGAAAGGGCAAAAAAAATATCTGAAGAGAAACAAAATTTGATAAATCAATACACAGATAAATTGAAGTCTGGTAGTGGCAGAGAATTTGAAGCAACGCCTGGAATTGATCCGCTTGTTTTCACAAGAAGTGAGATGAGTAATTATTCAGATGCAAAACATGAGCAGGAAAAAATTTTAAAGATGGTTGCGGAAATGCAATTTGATTCTTTCACATCAGAAACTCCAGGCGAAACAGAGTTCGATTTTGACTACGATGGCAACACCGATCCGGACAAACAACTAAACACTATCACCGGAGGCGGTCGCCAGGTAAAAAACATCACAATTAATCTCGATGCACTTATCAACGAGAATAACAACATATTTGCTCCAGGAGAAGGATTAGAGCAAAGCAATAAACTCAGGGAGGAACTCACTGCATTATTGCAATCCGTGCTAAACGATACTAATCTTGCAATGAACTAATGGCTACACTTAGATTTAACATACCGAATAATCTGGATGCACGAAGTGTTGCACATAATGCTCTTAGAGGCACAGAAAACTATGCAATGGGGGCAATTGTAAATACAGCAAAGGCTAAAGCATATCAATTTGCGTTGCCAAATTACATACCACCACTTACCAGAGACGAGGAACTAAGATTTCACGACGGAGAACTACCACGTAATTCAATCATTTTTAAATTTCCATTTGCATCTACAACTAATCCGGATGGTGTATATGAAATTATACTAATTGGGGCAGAAATTTCTGCAATGCGAAATAACACAATCGTTTCAACGCCACTTGTGGGGCGTAAGGGCACGGTTAAGGAGTTTATAGCTGCTCAGGATTATAAAATTGAGATATCGGGTAACCTACGCCGATCGGAATATTACCCACAATATACAAGAGATGAGTCCTACTCAAGAGCTTATCCAATTGAGATGCTTCGTGAGTTTGTTAAGTTAATTGAAGCTCAGGATTTAATATCAGTTGCAAATGTGTTTTTAAACAGTCTTGGTATTAAAAAACTAGTGCTAAATCAACACTCGTTTCAGCCAAGTCAGAAGTTTCAAAACTTGCAACCTTTCAGATTTTCGTTTATTTCTGATGAAGAAGTTGACTTATATAATGTGAGCAATGCTTAAACTAACAGCACAAATATCAATTTATACGCAAGACAATAAAATAGTCGAGTTTGCTAATATCGCAGAATGTACTATCACAACATCATTGCACACATTAACAGACACTTGCACTATTGAACTACCACGCAAAACGGCATGGAAAAATAATCGGCAGAAAAACATAACAGACGTCATACGTAGAGGAGATCGAATTGAGGTCAAACTTGGTTATAACAATGATAATAAAACGGTATTTAAAGGATATTTAAAATCGGTTTCAACAGGGAGTCCGGTAACAATAGAATGTGAAGATAACTCATGGTTGCTTAAGCAGATTAAAGTGGCACCTAAATATTATCCATCATTAACGCTTGAGGAATTCGCATCTGAATTCTTAAGTGATTTTGAATATAAGATGAACGATTTTAATCTCGGAGAAACACGAATCAATGGTGAGACTACGGTAGCAGGAGTGATGGATTATTTTATAAAGAACTTCCCTGTAATATTCTTTTTCAGAAACGGAAAATTATACGGCACACTTGCAAGCACAATGTTAATAGCAGACGAAGAGGTTAATACGATTGAATTCAAATCCGGACTAAATGTGATTTCAGACAATCTTAAATATACATTGGCGGCGGATGTAAATGTTCAAATCGTTGCAAAAGTGATACTTCAGGATAATACTAAGCTCGAAGTAAAAGTTCCGGAGGATGCTACAGATGCAGGAATTCGAACCTACTTCTTCCCGGAATGTACTACCAAGTCAGAATTGAAACAACGTGCCCAGGAAACATTGGATACGTATAAAGTCGATCATATGGAAGGTACGTTTACTGCATTTGGCGAACCTTTTACACGTGCCGGAGACATTGTGAAATTTTACGACGACGATTACGAAGAAAGAAACAATAAGCGATTTTTTGTTGATGAAGTGGTGTATAGATATGGTAAAGGTGGCTATCGTCAGGAAATAAAACTAGGAACCGAGATTCATGGGTAAAGAAAAGAACATAGCATCATTACTCCGTTCAATTACAGGCGGTGAGAACAGCAATGTAATAATTGCAACGGTAGATCCTAATAGTGTTTCTGGTAATTATTGCGATGTAACACCGGTTGATGGGGCACCTCTTAAGCGTGTTAGGCTTAAAGCAAAACTTGATGACGAATCCGGTATAGTATGTACACCGGCAGATGGTTCGGTTGTTATTGTAACGATGATTAGTCGCCTCGATGCGTACATATCAATGTTTAGTGAAATAGTAAAAGTAAAATTCCTTCAGGGCAATACAGATGTGGTACTCGAAGATTCAAAAATAACCATCCATGCAAATGAACTGGAACTCAACATGGAGGGCAATAAAATGAATCTGAAAAACAGTGTGTATGACTTAAAATCAGCCTTAAACGACATTATAACAGAAATTAATGCAGCAATAATTACAACACCGGCTGGTCCCGGAGCAGTATCACCAACCACAATTTTAGCGTTGGAGGCAGTTAACGAAAAAATTAATCAACTTCTATCATAATGGCACTCGTAAAATCAAATCTGAAGAATAATATAAAGACTATGTTAAACGAACTTAAAAATCAGGAAAATCAGGACGTTGCCATAGAAAAATTTGCAAATGATTTGGCGGATGCGATTCATTCATATGTAAGTGCAGCAGAAGTTACTACGAATGTTTCCACTACTGTTAATACTGTTCTGGCTGGAACTGCAGGTGGTTTTCCTGTTACAGGGACAGGAACAGGAACTGGGTCAGGAAACGGAACAGGAGGTTTATCATGATTGGAATAAAAAGAAATATCGATGGTGATCTATCGATAAATAGCAATGGTACCTTAGAAATTGGAGATATTACACAAGATGTAATTGAAGTGGTAATGCTCACTTCGCCTGGTGAGATGAAACACGCTCCAACTCTTGGAGCTGGTTTAATTAATGCCCTCCATGGTAGTGTTGACATGTTTTTGATCGAGAGACTAAAATCTATGCTTAACGCAGAAAAAATTACCAACGCCTTTATAAAAGTTGTTGGTAACGAAATAATAGTTGAAATATGAGAACAGTTGAAGAAATATCACAAGAAATAAAGCAGGCTTTTGTAGCAAATCCTGTACTTCAAGAAGCCTACTCACTTATTCCGGGGCAAACATTCGATGATCAATTTCCTGCATCAAGTGTTGAGGCTAATTTGATAGCTGTAATATCTATCAATATTGCTGCTAATGAGTCATTGTGGGATTCTTATAAGCAAGAAGTTGATCAAATCATTTTGAGCTCATATCCTGGTACGGTAGCATGGTATCACCAATTAATTTTAAATTTTGTTTACTCGGGCGAAAAAATAGTTAAGTACTGTGCTGTAGTAGAAGAATATCCTAATTTGTTGATAAAAGTGAATGGCGTGGATTTTGAAAAATTCGCAGTTGAAAGCGATCAATTAATTGCATTAAGAGCATTTGTTGCACAAAATAAATTTGCAGGCACCCAAGTAGTGATAGTTAGTAGAGAACCAGATGATGTTATACCTGGCTTCAATTACGTCAAACTTGATGCTCAGGTTTTTAATAGCAGTGGCGAAAATTTAGAAACTGGCATAAAAGATGTCGAAATAGCTATAGATGAGTATTTATCTTCAGTCAAATACAACGGATCATTAAATCTCATGAAATTAATAGATGCAGTACAGGCAGTTCATGGTGTGCTTGATTTGTCGTTAGAGTGGTGTGTAATAAAAAAAGAAGGAGGTGGAGTGTCATCAGTAACTTCAGGTGATTTCCAAAGCTATGGTGGTGCTTTTGTATCAACAGAAAAATATATGAATTATGTACTTGCTTGATTTTGAAAAGTTAATAGAGATAAATCTACCGTATATAATGCGTAAGCCGATAATGCTTGCGCTTATTAGTGTTTTAAATGAAGCTAATCTACATGTTTACGAACAGTTTCGAGACTATAAAGCTCGTCTCGATATAAGACTAAGCCATAATGGACAGGTCTTCCTTTTAGAGAAAATACTAAACAATTTGTTTGACAATGAATTAAGAAGGATTGAGGTTTTAGATATAATTGTTGTCCCGGAAATTATGCTCGGCAACAAGGAAAATGTAAATGTCAATTATGTCCGAACGGGAGCTGGTATACTAGGTGCTGTACCTCATACATTAATAGATAGTGATCTTTTTGTTGGTTGTAAGCCGGATTATTATCCAACAAATGATTTTGTTGTGATTCTGCCGTCATCTATTGAATCACAGGAAGTAATTATAAAGAATATAGTGAATGAATATAAACTTGCAGGTAAAACCTTTAGAATAGAATACGTATGAAAAAACTAAAAACATTTGCAGACGGCTCTTATATGCCACTTTGGCAAGAAGACTTGGCCTACATACAAGAAAATATAATCGAAACGATTGTGTATATGGCAAAAGCATTTTCTATCGATAGAACGAAATACATAGTAAGTGGTTGTTTAGCCGAATTTGATGGCAATATGTGCTATTATAATAAGGGAATGGTCATGTATAATGGAGAGTTGTTAGTGTTAAAGGATGGCTTCCGATTATTTTCCCTTAATGAAATACCAAACCCAGTTGCTATAATAGAGTTAGATGAAACATTTGACTCAAACGGCAGAAAGTTATTCAAAAAAGTTGATGGTACATGGGAGTATCGAGATACTTATCACAATCGAGTTGCAAAAATAACGGTAAAAAATGAGGATGACGTAATTTCAACAGACCTAATAGCTGACGGAACCGATTTGTGGAAACTATTTCCAAAACTAAATTATACTTGGGGAGCAATAGTAGCACCGCCATTGTCTAATACTTTCACGGTTAAGATGAAAAAACAAGGCGACATAGTTGCGATGAAGGGTGCGGCAACATACAGCGAAGGTGTTACAAGCCTCTGTACCGTTCCGGAAGCATTTCGGCCGGGTGAAGATAGAAACTTGGGTAATTATACTGTTAAAGCTACGGGTGAAATTCGTGCTAACGATGGTAAAGTTACAAGTGCTAATTTTGATGATATAATGTATCTGTTATGATCAGTGTAACTGTTTACGTGGGTCAAACACTATTCGACGTAGCGATACAAAATTGCGGTTCTGTTGAAGCTGCCTTTGCTATAGCAGCAAACAACAATATCCCATTAGATTATATCGTATCAGAAAATGAAATAATGTTAATACCTCCTCCTTATAACAAAACGATTGTGAATTATTTTCATTATAATAAAATTAAACCTTGCACGGGGGTTGAATAAATAATCCCTAATAAATTTGTCGTCAAACAAAAGCCCACAGGTCAACTAGGTGATTTCTCGTAAGTCTTTAATATGTTGTCTGTGGGTATTTTGAGTAATAACTTAAATACATCAAAAGTTGCACATTTCGTTTTGGAAATGTGTACTTTTGGTTTTGGCAATTATACTTTTGTTCCTGCATTTGATAATTACGATGATGTACGTATAGGTTGGCTAAAAACCAATGTAAAAAAGGCTACAACATATAAAGATGATGGAAGATTTAGCGAATAGGAATTCTGTTAGCTTGTTATAATTATAATTGGGACGCATCCAATTTAGTGCATTAAACGCAAATAAAGGCAATTGCAAAAAGAGTTAACCCGCATTATTCATACGATAAGCTTTGTGTAGCTGGTAGGCGTCGAAACTTGCAGATATATCCTTATATTTCAAGAGTTTTGCAACGAAGCAGATGCACAAAGATAATTGTAAGATTTCTCAAAATTTGGCTAATAATAAAACCATAAGCACCGTGCCAATCCACAGACTAACAACTTGTTACGAGCCAGCCAAGAATAATGCGATGAATAATGCGGGTTAGATTATATTAAGCAACTCTCCTTTCTAATATTTAAATATTAAATATTTCGGTATTCTGTACCTAATTTTTAGTTATTGTTGCATTTTTATCAATATCTCGGTGCTCTGTACCTCAAACTATAGGTAAGATAATTTCCAAATATGACAAAAACTCTACACCACCATTCAGCAGAGCACCGAAACATTATCCAAATAAATAATTACATTTAATCGTTTCAATTACTATCGAATTATAAGTCGATTTAAATAAAAAGTATGCTTGTATTTGTAGCTTAAGTTTGATAGTAGGTTATACAATTCTTGATAAATTCTAAAATAATTATTAAAAATATATGACTATATAACTTTCACAACTATTTTTGCAGCGTGAAAAGTCAATTAATAAAACTATATCAAAATTCTTCTGAAACAGGAACAATAAATAGCTTTTTCGACTCAAAAGATGAAAAAATTATAAGCCTTAAGGGAGTATCAGGTTCGGTAGCAGCAATACAGGCTTCGGCTTGTTTTCTAAATAACAAACGCTTAAGCTTATATATACTTCCCGAAAGAGAGTCGGCAGCATATTTTAGAGATGACCTTATTCGTCTTATCGGCGATGAATATGTGTTGTTTTTTCCCTCATCCTACAAAAGGTCGGTAGAATATGTTAAAACCGATAATACAAACATTGTCTTAAAAACCGAAGTTTTAAGTAAAATTAGCGATAGTCGCAAACCATGGCAAATTGTAAGCTATCCGGGTGCCATTATGGAAATGGTAATAGATCGTAAGGCACTTAAAACAAACACATTAGAGATGTCGGTAACCGATAAATTATCAATGGATTTTGTGATAGAGGTACTAAATACTTACGGCTTTTCGAGAGACGAGTTTGTTTACGAACCGGGAACTTATTCTGTACGTGGAAGCATTATTGATGTCTTTTCTTACAGCTCTGAATATCCTGTAAGAATCGACTTCTTTGGCGATACCATAGAGAGCATAAGAACATTCGATGCCGAATCGCAATTGTCTATTGATAAAATTAATAAAATTAGAATTGTTCCTAATATCCACGAAAAGCTTATTGACGAAAAACGAGTTCCGTTTTTAGATTTTATAAGTAAATCTGCTAATATTTGGATCTGCGATGGAAAATTTATTATTGACAAAATAGAACATACTTATAATGCTGCATTGAACAGATATAAAGAAAACCTATTAGATGATTCAGAAATTGTGGTAAACCCCAAAACACACCTTAATAATGCAAATGATATTTTACAAAAATTAAGCGAATATTCTGTGGCAGAATGGGGGCAGCATTTATTATTTAAAGAAGCTAATGAACTAAATGTTAACACTTTTCCGCAGCCTGCTTTTGGTAAAAATTTCGACCTTTTAGCTCAGGATATTATTCAGAAAAAAGAAGAAGGTTTTACTCATTACATTTTAGCCGAAAACGAAAAACAAATTCAAAGAATACAAGAAATTTTAATTACCAAAAACGAAAACATTAGTTTCGTACCAGGGAATTTTGTTTTACACGAAGGTTTTATCGATTATAGTAAGCGAATTTGCGTTTATACCGATCATCAATTATTCGAAAGATTTCACCGATTTAAAGTTAAAAAAGCTTTTGCCCGAAAAGATGCAATAAGTTTGCAAGAGCTAAATGCCTTACGCCAAGGCGATTACGTTGTTCATATTGATAATGGAGTAGGTAAATTTGGAGGTCTTACCACCATCGAAAATAATGGCAAAATGCAAGAAGTGGTTAGTATTATGTATGGCGACAACGATGTACTTTTTGTAAATATCCATTCACTACATCGAATTTCGAAATATCGTAGTAAAGATGACGAACCGCCAAAAGTACACAGACTGGGTTCCGGACATTGGAAAAGATTAAAAGAAAAGACTAAAAGCAGAGTTAAAGATATTGCCAAAGAGCTAATATTGCTATACGCTCAAAGAAAAGATCAGGATGGATTTGCTTTTTCTCCTGACTCGTATCTGCAACAAGAATTAGAATCATCGTTTATATACGAAGAAACTCCCGACCAGGAAAAAGCTCTCGAAGCTGTTAAAACTGATATGGAATCGAGTATTCCTATGGATAGGCTTATATGCGGCGATGTAGGTTTCGGAAAAACAGAAGTAGCTATTCGTGCTGCATTTAAAGCTGTTTGCGACAGTAAACAGGTAGCTGTGCTTGTGCCAACAACTATTCTTGCACTTCAACATTTTGAAACCTTTAAAGAAAGATTACGAGGATTGCCTGTTAGCATTGATTATATCAGCAGACTGCGTACTTCTGCTGAAAATAAATTAGTACTTGATAAACTAAAAGCAGGAAATCTTGATATCATAATAGGTACTCATAAATTAGTCAGTAATAGCATTATATTCAAAGACTTGGGACTTCTTATAATTGATGAGGAACAAAAATTTGGAGTAGCTGTAAAAGAAAAATTAAAAAAAATTAAGCTAAACGTTGATACTTTAACAATGACAGCCACTCCAATTCCTCGTACCTTACAATTTTCGTTAATGGGTGCCCGCGATTTGAGCATCATCAATACTCCTCCTCCGAACCGGCAGCCAATTATTACCGAGCTTCACACTTTTAATGCTGATATTATCAGAGAAGCTATTTATTATGAAGTAAACCGTAACGGACAGGTATTTTTTGTTAATAACAGAATTCAAAATATTTACGAAATACAAACTTTAATTGCACGCCAGTGCCCTGATGTTACTACTGCTGTTGCCCATGGGCAAATGGACGGTGCTACTCTTGAAAAAGTTGTTTTGGGTTTCATGCGTGGCGATTTCGATGTTTTAATAAGTACTGCAATTATAGAAAATGGTGTTGATATTCCTAATGCAAATACCATTATCATAAATAATGCTAACAACTTTGGTTTAAGCGACTTACATCAACTTCGAGGTAGGGTGGGGCGAAGCAATAAAAAAGCATTTTGCTATTTACTTGCTCCTCCTTTAAATATGATGACATCTGATGCAAGACGGAGATTGAGGGCAATTGAAGAACATAGCGAATTGGGAAGTGGTTTTAATATTGCTTTACAAGATTTAGACATTCGTGGTGCCGGAGACATTTTGGGCGCCGACCAATCTGGTTTTATTGCTAACATAGGATTTGAAACATACAATAAAATACTTAACGAGGCACTTCAGGAGCTTAAAGAAAATGAATTAAAATCATTTTATGCCGAACAAACTGAAAACGAACAAACTGAAAAAACATATATAGATGATTGTAGTATCGATACCGATTTTCCGGTTATGCTACCCGCCGAATATGTACAAAGTACATCAGAACGAATTAATCTATACAGGCAATTAGATGATATTAATGATGAAACAAAATTATTAGAGTTTACCGAAAAGCTTATTGATAGGTTTGGTAAACCACCGCAGGAAGTTATGGAACTGCTCAATGTAGTTAGACTACGCCGGACAGGAATAATACTCGGATTTCAGAAAATTGTTATAAAAAATGGATTGTTTATTGCGTATTTTCCACTAAATCAGCAATCTAACTATTATAACTCAAAGGTTTTTGCAAGTATTATTAGATATGTGCAAAACAATCCTCATCAATTGCAAATAAAAGAAACTAACAATAAACTTTCGTTACGCTTCAAAGGAGGTAAACATATTCGAGATTATTTGGAGTTTCTTAGTAGAATTTATTTCAGCATTAATAATATTGATTAATTTTATTGTTCAAAATATTGAAGATTGAAAGAAGATAAGTGATTGACTAATAATAACTAATTTTTGAGGATATTATGAAATTGGCAATAATTGGAGCTACCGGAATGGTAGGAAGAAAAATGCTTGAGGTGCTGCACGAACGAACTTTACCTTATGATGAACTTATTTTAGTTGCATCCGAAAAAAATGTTGGTAATACTATTGATTTTGAAAAACAAGAGTTTATAATAGAAAGTATTGATTCAGCTATTGATAAAAAACCGGATATAGCAATTTTCTCGGCGGGTAAAGCTATTTCATTGCAATATGCTCCAAAATTTGCCGAAAAAGGATGTTTTGTTATTGATAATTCTTCGGCATGGAGAATGGAGAATAATATTAAACTAATTGTTCCTGAAATTAATGCAGAAATCATTAATTCAAACGATAAAATTATTGCAAATCCTAATTGTAGCACAATACAAATGGTAATGGCTTTGTGGCCTCTTCACAAGCATTATGAATTAAAACGTGTTGTTGTGTCAACATATCAATCTGTTACAGGTTCAGGCAACAAAGGCTTAAGGCAGTTATTAAGCGAGCGAGAAGGAATTAAAAACAATGATGCTTACCCACATCAAATAGATTTGAATTGTTTGCCTCACGGAGGAGATTTTAAACAAAATGGATATACCGAAGAAGAATTAAAATTGCTGTACGAAACTCGTAAAATCATGGATATTTGCGAATTAGGAGTAACGGCTACTGTTGTTAGAGTTCCTGTAAAAGGAGGACACTCTATGGCGGTAAATGCTGAGTTTGTAAATGAACCCGATGTATCTGAAGTCAGAAATATTTTGTCAGAATTTCCCGGAATTACGGTTAAAGATATGCCTCATAGCAATATATATCCAATGCCTTTGTGGGCAGAAAACAAAGATGCTGTATTTGTTGGGCGAATTCGTAAGGACGAATCTTGTAGAAACGCTATTAACTTATGGATTGTTGCCGATAATTTGCGTAAAGGTGCCGCAACAAATGCCGTTCAGATAGCAAATTACTTGATAAGAAGTAAATTTGTTTAATGAACGCAGCTAAACGTAAAAAAAGAAAAAAACGAAACTTAGGTATCTTATGGGTGATACTCGCATTTGCATTAGCAACAACATGGTTTTTTCGTTATGATATACAAAAGCTATTAAATAGACCTAGCGAGGGTGCTCAACATTTAGCATGGTATCAGTCTAAATTAAAGCAATACGAAAACTATGGAATTGATGTGTCAGAATATCAGGAAGATATAGATTGGGAAAAGCTTGCAAACGAAACAGATATACAGTTTGTTTTTATAAGAGCTACAGCCGGTAAAAATAAAAAAGATACTAAGTTTGATTACAACTGGGAAGAGGCTCATAAACACGGTTTTGTGTGCGGTGCATATCACTACTATCGGCCAAACGAAAACTCGCTTGATCAGGTTTCCAATTTTGTAGAGCATGTTAGGCTTAAGAAGGGAGATTTACCCCCAGTCGTTGATATTGAAAGGTATAGCAGTATACAAAGTGTTAGTAGTTTGCTTACCGGAGTGCTAAAATTTTTGATGGTTTGTGAAAGATTTTATGGAGTTACTCCAATTATCTATACTTATAAAAGCTTTTACGAAAATCAAATTCGTAACGATAGCCGCTTTGATAAATACACAGTTTGGATAGCCTGGTATAATGTAGAAGGGAATCCGTCAGATATTAACGAAAACTGGATGTTTTGGCAATTTACTGATCGAGGAATTGTTCCTGGCATAGAAACCCCAGTTGATATTAATGTTTTTTGTTGCGATAAAAAAGAACTACAAAGGCTTAACATTAAAGATAATAGAAAAGCAAAAGAATAAAGTTTGAAACATAAAAAGTTCAATATTCTTAATTCAGCTATCCTACAATCTTTAGAACTACCCAGACAAAAGGTATAACCATAAAGAAACTATCAAATCGGTCGAGGATACCACCATGTCCTGGAAGAATATTACCGCTATCTTTAATATTAGCTTTTCGTTTAAAGTACGATTCCAATAAATCGCCAGGAGTTGCAAATATTACAACAGTTACAGCTATTAAAAAATGATTTAATAAGCTTAAAGTAGGAATGTGTTTCCATATTAAAAAGCTTGCAGCAATTGTAAATACTACTCCTCCGGCAAAGCCCTCCCATGTTTTCTTAGGTGAAATTTTTGGAACCATTTTGGTTTTGCCTAATAAACTACCGGTTACGTATGCCATAATATCAAAAACCCAAATTAATACTAATACTTCTAATAATAATATAGGTTTGTAAGTGCCTTCTTCAAACAATAATGATAAACTCAGAACAGATGGTACAACTATGTATATAAGTCCTAATAAAGTATTAACAGATGATAGAATTATTTTGTTTTTACTTATAATAAATGAAATTATAGGGATTAAAACAATCGGAGAAAAACTAAGTAAAAGTATAAGATTACTATTAGTCTTGATATAGCTATAAGCTGATATAATAATTAACAAGGCATTTATTATTCCTAAAATAGGATTTACATATTTAGAGTTTTTTCTAATAATATTGTAAAACTCAAAAAGAGCTGTAGAGCAAACAAACAATATAAATATAAGATAGGTATATTCGCCAATTAATATTGCAGCAATACTTATTGAAGCAAATACTATTCCTGTAATACTTCTTGTAAATAGTTTAGTCAATTTGCAGATTGTTTTCGAACTGCTCAATAAGGTATTTTGCAGTTTTAGCATCTTCTTTTGGTACATGTATTTCTATGTATCCAAATAAATATGCCGAATCTTTATTATTAAAAACTACAGCATTTATATCGTGATCAAGTAGCATCTGTTTTGCCATTTCTACAAGATACATTTGTTTGTTAGAATATACCGATACCCAATTATTGTCATTCATTTGTTTTGTCATTATTGTCGTTAGTATCTTCAGTACCCTTTTCGTTATTAGCTTTTTCTTGCTCTTTCTCTATATCTTCTCTCTTTTTCTGTAAGTGTTCATCAGTTACCTCATTACCATTTTCAATAATATCATCTTTATTTCCACCTACTTTTGGTCCGAATATTTCTTCTAAATCATCACTAAAGATAACTTCCTTTTCTAACAATTTAGTTGCAAGTTTTTCGATACCATCTTTATTTTCTCTAAGTATTTTTAGAGCTCTATTATATTGTTTTTCTACTATTTGCTTAACTTCTTTATCAATAGCTTCGGCAGTTTCTTCACTAAAAGGTTTTGTAAAACTATATTCACTTTGTCCGGTAGAATCATAATAAGAAAGATTTCCAATATTTTTACTCATTCCAAAATATGCAACCATTGCAAATGCTTGTTTAGTAACTTTTTCTAGGTCATTAAGTGCTCCTGTTGATATTTTATCAAAGAACAGCTCTTCTGAAGCACGTCCACCAAGCGCTGAGCACATTTCGTCAAGCATCTGTTCAGTAGTAGTAATTGATCTCTCTTCGGGCAGATACCATGCAGCACCCAAAGCTTTTCCACGAGGGATTATTGTAACTTTAAGCAATGGATTTGCATATTCAAGCAACCAACTAACAGTAGCATGACCGGATTCGTGGTATGCAATAGTTTTTTTCTCTTGAGAACTTATTATTTTATTTTTCTTTTCCAAACCTCCAATTATTCTATCAATTGCATCTAAGAAGTCTTGTTTTTCAACATGTTTCTTTTTGCGTCTGGCAGCTATCAGAGCAGCTTCGTTGCATACATTAGCGATGTCGGCACCTGAGAAACCTGGAGTTTGTTTAGCTAAGAAATCAAGATTTAAGTTTTTACTGATTTTTATAGGTCGGAGATGTACTTTAAAAATTGCTTCACGCTCTTTTAGGTCGGGAAGTTCTACGTGTATTTGGCGATCGAATCTGCCTGCACGCATAAGTGCTTTATCTAAAACATCGGCACGATTTGTAGCTGCAAGAATAATAACACCACTATTAGAGGCAAAACCATCCATTTCGGTAAGCAACTGATTAAGAGTATTTTCTCTTTCGTCATTTGAACCAAAATTTGGGTTACGACCCCGGGATCTTCCTACGGCATCTATTTCGTCTATAAACACTATGCAGGGAGCTTTCTGTTTCGCCTGTTTAAATAAATCACGAACTCTGCTTGCACCTACACCTACAAACATTTCAACGAAATCGGAACCAGAGATACTAAAAAACGGGACATGAGCTTCGCCAGCTACAGCCTTTGCAAGTAGTGTTTTACCTGTACCGGGAGGACCAACTAATAAGGCACCTTTAGGGATTTTACCTCCCAGTTCGGTGTATTTTTGTGGATTTTTTAGAAAATCTACAATTTCCATAATTTCAACTTTTGCCTCTTCTAGTCCGGCAACATCATTAAAGTTAACTTGAATAGTTTTTTCTTTATCAAATATCTGTGCTTTTGATTTCCCGATATTAAATATTTGATTTCCTCCACCGGCTCCACCTCCCCCACTCATTCTGCGGAATAAGAATATCCATAATCCTACTATTATCAGTAAAGGCAATATCCAACTCAATATTTCCCCAAAGTAGTTTCTTTCAGTTTTATACTGAGCTGATATTCTTTCCGATTCAGGAAAACTCTCTTGTGCCTCCAGTAGTTGCCTTTCAAATGTTTCAACGTCGCCAATTGTAAAATAATAATGTGGACCGGATCCTGATATTCCTCCAAATCCTTTTCCATCAGAAACATCGTGATATCTTTCTTCTCCTAAAACTTCGGGTTTTAAGTAAATATCTACTCTTTCTTTATTTACAACCACAATTTTTTCAACATCGTGATTGGTAAGCATCTGATTCTCAAATGTTTTACGATCGGTTTCTTTAGTACCTCCTCCGAAATTTACCAATGTCATTACAATAAAGACAACCGCAAGAATAATATAAAACCAATAGTTACTGAATTTAGGAAAGCCTGAAGGTTTTTTCCCACCTGTATTTTTTTTGTCGGGTTGTTTATCGAAACCCTTTTTTGAATCGTTATCCATTAGCTGTGAAATATGAGATTTTTATTAATGAACCTATTATTTAGCAATAAGTTTACCATCTTCTGTAAAATGTTTAAAAACAGCATCTGCCCATAACTCTTCGAGATTGTAAAACTCACGGTATTCTTTTTGAAAAACATGAACAACTACGTTAGAATAGTCTAATAGCAGCCATTGAGCATTTTCGTAACCTTCTTTAATCCATGGCTTATCGTGTAAAATCTCACGTGTTTTTCTTTCAACCGATTCAGCAATTACTTTCGCATGATTAGAGTTATTGGCATGACATATGACAAAGTGTCCTGTAACCGAATTTATAATATTTGTTAAATCTAAATTTACAAGTTCAAGACCCTTTTTGTCAAGAATGGCATCGTTTATCACTTCAAGTAATTTATTGGCTGAATTGCTGTTTATCATATAATAATATTTTTGCAAAAATAATTTATTAAATCTTTAACGAAAAATAATACAAATTATTTACAATTAATAACTATTCCGATAATTTATCGATAATAATTGCTGCCCCGCCTAAAATTGCAGCGTCTGAATCTTTTAATTCAGATTTTTTAATTTCAATTTTGTTCTTATAAATTTTTAGAAGATTATTATTAAAAGAATCTATAGTTGATGGATATAGAAACTCCCAAGCATGTGCTAATCCACCAAACATGAATATATCTGAAGGACTTGTGTATGCAACAGAATTTGCTATAGCTAAGCCTAATATTTCACCTGTAATTTTAAATGCTTCTATCGCGATTTTATTGCCTTTTTCAGCGAGTAAAAAAATATCTTTAGAATTAAAATTTAAAGGTAATAGTTTTGGTTGATTATATTTTTGCATTAATTCTTTCATTGTAATACATATTCCTCTAACGGATGCATACATTTCGAGACACCCTTTTCGTCCACAGCCACATTCTCTGCCATCAGGAAAAACAATTACGTGTCCTATTTCTCCTGCAAGACCATCGTGTCCATAAACAAGTTTGCCATCAACAACAATACCCGAACCAACGCCTGTTCCAAGAGTAATAAAAATAAAGTTTTTAATATTTTTAGCTGCTCCGAATTTCATTTCGCCAATTGCTGCTGCATTAGCATCATTAGTTAAAACTGAAAGTAATTTTGTCTTTTCTGTAAACATTTTTGCTAAAGGAATTATTCCTTTCCATATTAGATTTGGGGCAAACTCAATACTACCTGAGTAAATATTCCCGTTTGGAGCACCTATGCCTATTCCTTTTAAAATATTTTTATTACCCTTATTAAGCAGGGATATTTCATTTATTACCGTATCAACAAATATATTTATATCCGGATAATCGGTGGTTGAAATCACAGTTTGATTGATTATTGTACCATCAAAATCCACAATCCCGATTTTTGTGTTAGTACCACCAATATCAATACTTATTACAGCATTTTTGCTCATATTATAATTTTTCGAATACTTTTATTATTCCTTTTTTACTTCCCGATATTCCATACCATGTAAGATAAATATATGCTATCATTGGTATAAACAGAGCGTAATGATATCCTCCGAATAAATCGGCAATCCATCCTGTTAGAGGGGGAAGTAATGCTCCTCCAAGTATCATCATTACGAGCAATGATGAGGCTTGACTTGTATATGAGCCAAGCTCGCGTATTGCCAATGTGAAAATATTTGACCACATAATGCTATTAAATAACCCAATACTAATAATTGTCCACATTGCAAATTCCCCTTTACTAAGCATTGTTGCAGATAATAAAATTATTACACTTGCTGCAAATAATGCTAAAGTTTTGGATGGATTAGATTTTCCAAGAACAAATACCATAATATTTGCCACAATAAACAACAGAAATGGGGTAAACAATTTTAAAGGCAATTTGCTTTCGGCATAAACAGCCATATAGATAATTGCAAATCCGACAATGGAAATTAAACACATTATAGCAATTTGCTTAAATTTTAGTTGTTTTTGTCCGAGTGTATATGCACCAAGAAAACGACCAATCATTAAACCTTCCCAATAAAGAGCAAGAAAAGATTTTGCAATCATTTCGGGATAGCCCATAAGTTCATCTAAATAATTAATCATAATACTTCCAATACTAACTTCGCCACCTACGTAAAAGAAAATTGCAAACATTCCAAAAAACAAATGGCGATGCTTTAGTGCTCCCAGACCTGGAACTACTTTGGTGTCGTCTGTATATTTAGGAAGTTTAGTAAAGGCAAATATTATTGCAAGAACAGCAAAAATTCCGGCAAAAATCATATATGGTAATTGCACTCCCAAAGCTGATATTGCTTTACCATCACTCATTGTAATAATTTTACCAGCTTGGTTTAGCAGAGGAGTACCTTTAAGGGCAAAAAAGTGAAAAACTAAATATCCGCCAAGTATAGGAGCAATTGTGGTTCCAAATGAATTAAAACCCTGAGCCAGATTTAAGCGGCTAGAGGCTGTTTGCTGTGGACCAAGAATAGCTACGTATGGATTTGCAGCTATTTGTAAAAGTGTAAAACCTAATCCTAAAACAAATAAAGCAGTTAAAAACAATCCGTATATTTTTGCACCTGCAGCAGGATAAAGCATTAAGCAACCTATTGCCGATAGTATTAACCCAGCAATTATACCTTTTTTGTAACCAATTTTCTGAATAGGGTCGCCTGCAGAGGCGGAAATAATAAAATACAATAATGAACCTAAAAAATAAGCTCCAAAAAATGCCATTTGAATAAACATACTTTGTGCTCTTGTAAGTTCAAATACTGCTTTAACGAATGGAATTAAAATGTCGTTCATGCAGGTAATAAAACCCCACATAAAGAAAAGGCTTGTTACAAGTATAAATGCAATTTTATTTTTCTTCATCACGTTTTTGCTGATTTAAGTAATCTCATCGAGATATCCGGCTAGTTTTTTTACTTGATTTTTGACCTGATAAACTTCAATTTCGTTTGCCGATACTGTATTGATATTATTTCTGTAATTTGAATAAATACTTAAAATAAAACTTTTAATTCCTTGTTTATCATCGTACTCAAATGTTTTGCCTGTATTAGTTTCATTTAATATTTTTGACACATCGCTATTAGTAGGTCCTAAACACAGTATTGGTCTTTTTGCTCTAATGTTTTCGAAAAGTTTACCCGGTATTCTTCCTTTTGCATTCTTTGCAATATTTAAAGGTAGGAGTAATAAATGAGCTTTAAGTGTTAAGTTTATTGCCTCAGGAAAGCTTATTTTACCTATTGCCTGATAATTATTTACTAAATCTAAGGCTTTAATATAATTTTCGATTTCAAAATCAACTGTACCGGCAAATTTAATTTGTAAATCTTTTTTAAAATCAGGTTTTTCGTTTGCTATTTCCGATAGAATTTCTAAAAATGTTTTTGGGAATCTATCGAAACCAAGTTGCCCTGCATGAACGATTGAAAATGATTTATCAAATTCTGGAATTATTTCAGGAAAATCATCTTCGTCGTAACCCCAGTATATTGTTTTAGCATTGTAGCCGCCAACCTCTTCAAGGTCTTTTGCCCAAGTAGGACTTGCAATTGTAATTTCTGAAGCAACATTAAGACAATGCTTTTCCAGTCGTTTATGTTTTTTATCGGCTATTTTGCCAATCATTAACATTTTGTAATAATCTACTTGGGTCCATGGGTCTTGAAAATCGGCTATCCAAGGGATATTAAGCTCCTCAGAAAGTTTGCAACCTATCAAGGTGTTTGTATGTGGTGGCCCATCTGTAATAATTGCGTTAACGGGATTGTTTTTTAAATATTTTTTAAGTTTACGCACTGAGGGAGTTATCCATAGAGCACGTGCATCAGGGACAAACAAATTGCCTCTAATCCAAATACCTATTTTATCAATAAGTTTTCTTTTGCGATCACGTACATAAACAGGATTTGCATCATCCGTTTTTTTTCTGCCACTTAACTTTTTAAACAAAGAAAATGGTTCAATTATGTTACCATAAATTATTTCTAAGTCCTTAGGGATATGCTTTTGATTGCTATGGTCGAGGTGTGGATAGTTGGCCTTTTTTGGTGCATATATAACTGGCTCCCATCCGAAATCACGAAGATATTTAGCAAATTTAAGACAGCGGTGAACTCCAATTCCTCCTGCGGGGGGCCAATAATACGAAATTATAAGAACTCTTTTTTTTAATGTATTGTCCATGTTAATTCATGTTGCCAATTATTACGTATTTCTATTTCATCGGGATGATAAAATACCGGCTCAGCCTGAAGTTTAGAACTGAATTTACCGGGATCCCATTTCATATTATTATTTAAATCTCGTACTAATCTAATTTTGTAAGTTTCAGGCTTTATATATGTAAAATCTGCATAAGAACTTTCTAACTTTTCTATATAAATTACCTTCTCTTTTTGGAGTAGCTCTACATAAGCTTTTTTATTCTCAAATTCAGGTATATAAAGTTTTAAATGTCCATAATCATCTTCACTTTTAATATAGACATAAACACTATCCGATAAGTTTTTAAAGTTAAATATATCGGTTATAAACCCTTCTCTTATTTTAATGTCATACTTTTCACCTAATAAAAAATCTGAATCAATAAAAATGCTTAAACTATCTTTACTAACATTGATATTAGCTTTCAACTCAATTTCTGTTGTGTCGTGAGCATAAGTAATCGTAAGCAATTGTTTATCAATCTTTAAGACAGGGTGATTTAATCTAATAGTATAGGGTTTTGTAATCTCTTTTTCTTTTGGTTTTATTAATTCAAGTCCAGGTTTTATTTTACTGTTAGCATCTAAAATTGCGAATATAGTATCAGTTCTTATTGTGTCGGGATATAATGGCTCTACATATCTAAAAATCATCTCGATACTATCTCTTAAGTATAAACTATCGTTAGCAAACCAAATGCTTACTGTATCATAATCTTGACTAAATTTTATGTTCTTATTAATTTCACGTTCAATAATAATAATTGGCTTACTAACATGAGGTCTAGAAAACACAACCTGACAAAAATGTGGTGTTTTTCTTTCTGTTTTAGTAATATACTGAGGTAAATGGTCTTCGGTAAACATTAACAACTCAAGACTATCAGGAATTGTTCTTCGATTAATTTTAATACTGTCTCCATTAGTAACTGTGTCAAAGATAATTCTTGGTTTTATTCTATAATTTAAAAATGCAATTGCCTCAGTTGCTTGGTCGAAAACATAATTATAGTTTTCGTCTTTCAAGGCATAAATACTATATGCATTATCAGCTATATATGGAATTTCAAACATTCCATTTTTATCTGTTCTGCCAAGATAGTCTGGTCTTACTGTTTTAAATAAACTGTCTGTTTCATTTTTATAAAGAGACACATATGCACCCTCAATAGGAGTAAACAAATGTGCATCAAGAATTTTACCTTTAACGCTTAAAGAATCGATAACATGACCTGTTGAAAAGGCATAAACAAAACCGCTTATAGGATTATTTTCGTTATTGTCTGCTATAGCATCGCTAAAATTAAAGTTATAAGTTGTATTGGCTTGTAATTGAGTTAAATCTATTTTTACTTCTACTTTTTTACCTTTAAGTATTACTTCAGGTTGCTCTTCTATAGGTGGTGATATTAAAAGCTTTTCATTAATTTTATTTAATTTTATATATTCATCAAAATACAATGTAAATGATTCTTCATCAAAATTAGTGCTTCCATTTTCAGGTTTACACTTAACAATTACCGGAGGTTTAGTATCTTTTAGTCCACCTGAGAGTGTTCCCATTTTTGCACAAGAAAATACAACTAAGCAAATTGAGATTAATAATATTATGTTTGATATAAATCGTTTCATTCCGTATGTAGTACAGACAGTTTTTGAATTGCAAACATACAAATATTAAATTAGAGTATGATAAATAGTATGAGGCAATTATATAATATCAATACTATAAAAGTTCTCAAATATTATTCGAGTTTATGATCTTCTTCAAAATAAGTTCATGCTTGAGTAGTGTTTTTTTAGCTGCTAAAACCATAGGGGGACCAATAAATTTACCATTCATCAAGGCGACACCTTTTCCTTCTTTTTCAGCTTCATCCGAAAGCCTTAACATTTCTTTCGCGTTACTAATTTCGGTAGTAGAAGGTGAAAAGTATTTATGTGCTAATTCCAATTCTTTTGGATTAAGAATTAACATGCCCTCAAACCCCAAATTTTTAGCAATAATAAGGTTGTTTTCCAAATCCACCAAATCGTGTACATTGATATGAACAGTATCAACGGGGACAACTCCTGTTGCACGTGCTGCCATTGCTATCATAGCCCTTGGAGTAAATAAGCTTTCGTGTTCATGATCATGAATACCCTGCAAATCGGCTATAAAATCTTCGCAACCAAATGCTATTGCAATTACTCGTTTCGAAGCTTTACATATTTCCTGTGCATTTAAAACCGCTGCAGCTGTTTCAATAAGAGGAATGATTTTAAAGGTACCTATTTCTATTCCTTTTTCGTATTCAATAGTTTCTAAAAGCTTATCAAAAAAATAAATATCCTGTCCGGTTTTTGCTTTAGGATACATAAATCCATCAACACCTTTAATACTCAAATATTCTACATCTTTAAGCAAATGACCGCTTTCTCTATCATTAATTCTGGGAAAAACCAAATGATTTATAAATTTCCCCTCTTCCACAAACTGCTTAACCATTTTGCGTGCCAAGGATTTATTCTCTACCGGTTGCACAGAATCTTCTATGTCAAGCAATAATACATCAGCTTTGCTTTTAACAGCACTGTTGAGTAATCGTTCATTATGTCCCGGCACAAACATTAAACTTCTAAGTAAGTATTTCATATCTAATGTATATTTATCATTTTTTAACTATAACTTAAAACGAATAACAATTCACAACTCACTATCCCCTCCTCTTAACTAAAACCCTCCTCCTAAACCTCAAAACATCCTCTTTATCCTGATTATAGGCTGTAGTTTCAACGTAAATAATTCCTCTGTCTTTTTTACTATTCGACTCTTTTGCCTCAAGTATCTCGGTCTTAGCATAAATTGTATCATTCAAAAAAACCGGAGACAAATGTTCTATATTCTCGTACATTAAATTAGCAATTGCTTTACCGCTAATATCCGGAACAGTAATCCCAACAACCAAACTAAAAACTAATGTACCTACTACCAATACTTTGCCATGCTGATTATGCGAAGCATAGTCTATATTAGTATGCACAGGATGATGGTTCATGGTAATAAGTGAAAAAATATTATTATCGCTTTCGAAAATAGTTTTTGAGGCAGCATGATAAATTATATCTCCTGGAATAAAATCTTCAAAATACATTCCTATTTCTTTAATAATTGTATTATTGTGCATCTTATTATTTTTAATGATTATCTTATTACAAATATAGTATTTAGATTTATAAAATTTTAAAAGTATATCTATATTGTTACTCATCAGTAGGCAAATTATTTAAGAACCGGAGATGAATAGGACTATTAAGTATTTAAACTGTCTCATTCTAAAATAGGTTTACACTCAAAATAATGTAACATTGATAAAATAAGAGGTTCTACTACCATTTTTGTAGAATAAATCTAAAAAAACAACTTGTGCTTATTTAAACTAAATAAGTCGGATAGGAATCGGGAAGCAAAGATAAATATGAACTCGTTACACTTGTCTGCCTTTTGGCTGATACGATAATTAGTGAGGTATCTGCATGAGCGTCTAAATCAAAATGTATAAAAACGATAAATCTCTACATACCAATAATATTGCTAATAACACTGAGATTTTTCTTGGTTATTTCGTAAAACTTTGTTTGTTCTGTTTTGATTTTTTCCTCTACTGTATTTCTGGAATTAAACAATGCAATAGTCTTATCTACAATTACTTCATCAAGTCTATCGGTATTTCGCACATCTATATACCAATCAAGAGCATTTATGTCTTCCAGAAACCAACGCATTTTATTGTGAGTACCCAATGTAAGTATCATTGTATTTACGCCAAACGGAATCATTTGTGCATGCCCACGCATACCTATTACTAAGTCCATGCTTGAGTAAAACTTAATGATTTCGGGTGCAATCATTTGATGTAAGTTTATCTTAGTGTACGGAATATCTAATCTGTCTAAAACCACTAAAAACCTATTATCGAAAGACAAATGTGCGGCATAATAAACTTGATAAGAATTTTCGCTCAAAGTTTTTAAAGCTTTTCCAATTTCTAAAAGAATATTATTTTTATTAGTTCCAAAACGCTTTTCGTATCTGTCGAAGGCTATGTTTATTGCGATTTTACGCTCAGAAACTTTATTGTTTGTTTTTTGAAGTTTGCTAATTATTGTGGTAGGGCAAGGCTGAAACGTAATTTTATCTTTGTATTTATTGTTGAGTAGTTTATTTACTGCTTCAATACTACCATTATTACGTAATCCGATAAAATCACATTTATTAATAAAAGCATCAAGATTATCTACAAATTCGGGAATAGGTTTCTGCCCCGGAAAGTAATTATATCCAATAGCATATCCAATTAGAGGTTTATTTATCGCCTCCAGATTTATTTTGCTTACAGGCCACTGCCAATGCGATATTGTATTTAAATTAGTATCAGGTAGAAACAATCCACCACCTCCAACAATTACTCCGGCAGATTGATTGATTTCTGAAATGGTATTCTCACTTATTTTTGAATGTAGATTCCTAATATCCCAAGAGTAATATTCTGTTGTGTTAATTGTATCTCTTACTGCTTTCGACAGAACTAAATCACCGGCATTGTTACCATATCCTTTATACAATGTAAAGTGTATTACATGAGGTTTCTTACCTCTTTTGTTTTGTTCTTGTTTGAGATAATTATTTTCCTTGAAATAATGCTTTAAAAATCTACCAAATTTTAATACATATTCTGTAAACCTATTTTTATGAGTTAAGCCTATTAAAAATAAATTTTTGGCTAATTGAATTTTTGGATTTTTAAAATTTACTATTCCCGCTACTTTAAAAAAAGCAAAGCACATTTTCGATTTAATCCTAATACTTAATGTCGGGAGCTTAGGTTCACTTAAATCATCTTTCTTAATCCCTGTTGCATACAAAGCTCCGTTATAAAACCCTGTCTTTATATCCTTAAAATAGCGACTTAGTAAAAAGTGCAATGATATTCTACTAAAATAGTGCCTGTGAGGCTCCCAAATAGTATGTTTAAGATTGCCAAAACTATGAATTTCCCACGATGGGCATTCAATTAATATCCTACCATTTTTATTTAATAGCCTATAATTATTTTCTATAAATATTGTAGGATTATCAACATGTTCTATTACATGAAAAGAGCAAACTAAATCGTACAATTTATCAGTTTCAAAATTTTCCAGTAAATCAGAGTATTGCGAAAATCCATATTGTTTTTTACTAAATTCGGCGTAAGCTTTGTCAGGTTCAATCCCTTCTGCGTCTATTCCTGAAAGTTTTAATACATCAATTAGAGAACCGGCTGAACTACCTGCTTCTAGTAAGCGATTGGCTGAAAGAAAATACTTTTTATAAAAATCAAATCTTTTATAAGCAGTTCTATCAAGATAAGCTAATCTTTTGGAATCAATCTCAGGATTACTCTCACATTCTATTTTGCTAATCGATTCATTATTATGTAATTTCTTAAAAGATGCGTTTAGCCATCGATAATTACAATGTTTTAGCCCCCTAAATAGTCGGACAAAATTATAGTTTAATAAATATAATTAATTTTGTCGTTATGGAAAAAAGAAAATTCACCGTAGATCAAAAATTGGCTATTTTAAAAGAAGCCTCAGAAAA